>ENA-UOOK01002975-UOOK01002975.1-fermentation-metagenome-genome-assembly--contig:-NODE-2975-length-19931-cov-4.664772_pt1 | contig 19931 bp, 25 predicted proteins | sample MGYA00245777_ERZ724023 | MGnify/ENA primary metagenome ERZ724023 (study PRJEB28704, sample SAMN03018312) | fermentation metagenome | biome: anthropogenic terrestrial biome; feature: soil; material...
GCCATAGGGTAATGGGTTTGAGGAGACCCGCTTTAATACCATCTTCACGGGCCATTTCCACAGCAGCCCGAGCAACGCGGCTGGTGATACCGAACGATACCAACAGGATTTCCGCATCCTTGGTAAAATATTCAGCTGAGCGTTGTTCATGGGCTTGAATATCAGCATAATTATCATAAAGCTCCCGGCAATGATTCTCCAGATCGGCAGCCGGCAGGTACAGAGTATGAATAATATTTTTACTCCTTCCCTCCATACCAGTCGTAGCCCAGGGCCTGATAATCGGGCGGATATCCGCCTCGGGAAAAACGACCGGTTCCATCATTTGTCCCAGCATACCGTCACCGAAGATCACTACCGGAGTACGGTATTGCTCGGCAATATCAAAGGCCAATATAGTATAATCAATCAATTCCTGCACCGAGGCCGGGGCCAGGACCACCAGTTTATAATCACCGTGGCCGCCTCCTTTTACTGATTGGAAGTAGTCAGCCTGGGAAGGATGAATGCCGCCTAAACCCGGAGCGCCCCGCATAATATTAACGATGACCGCCGGCAAACGGGCCGAGGCTATGTAAGATATACCTTCCTGCATAAGTGAGATACCGGGGCTGGAAGAAGCAGTCATTACCCGGGCCCCTGCGCAGGCAGCTCCGAAGACCATATTAATGGCCGAGACTTCGCTTTCAGCCTGCACGTATGAACCGCCCTCCTCGGGCAAGCGCCGAGCCAGGTATTCCAATACCTCGGTTTGAGGTGTTATAGGATAACCGAAGAAATAACGACAGTTGGCTCTTATGGCAGCCTCACCAATAGCTTCATTGCCCTTCATCAATATGTACTCGCTCACCTATTTTACCTCCCTTACCTCAATAAGTACTTCCGGGCACATCATGGCGCATAAAGCACAGCCGGTGCATTTTTCCTCTTCCGAAGTGGTCGCAAAATTATAGCCCAGGTTATTCCTTTCTTCACTCAGAGCTACGATTTTCTTGGGACAGAATTCTACGCAGAAGCCGCAGCCCTTGCAGCGCGCCTCGTTAAATACTAGCTGTATCACTGCTTCATATCCTCCTTTTGCTGTTTCAATAACCATGTTGGCAACAAATGTATAATCAGGGGACGTACAGGGGTCCCCAATGAATCAAGTTCCTGACGGTGCTGGTGATACAAATCCTCCAGAACCAGAAGTTCAATTACGGGTAAATTCATATGCTGTCCAGCTTCTTTTACTAACTGGTGCTTATCTATTATCTGCTGCAGACCTGTGCCTGGTCCGATATTAGGATTACTAATTAGTGCATTTACAGTCAAGCCCGAACTATATTCAATATCTGTTTTCATCCGGATAATATTATCCATGGTATTGGTAAAAGGCCTAAATGGGTTGACTACCATATAAAGGCTGGCATCGCTGGACAAAATCTCTTCCCGGTAGGTGCCCAGAGCAGTAGCTCCTATGTCATCGCCTCCCACATCCAATATTACCCGGCAGCTGGTATCTTTTATCAAGGCGCCTATGCCCGGCCCGGCTATGGGCAAATCAGAGAACATAATGTTATCGGGAGGAACCACTGCTTCTATGCCATGTGACTCCAGCAATGCTCTAACTTCGCGGCTGCGAAAATAAGCATTTACCAGGTCAAGGTCAACCAGTGTGGAGCGCAGGTCGCTGAAAGCAGCAGTCTGCAGGGCCAGGTTGATGGCATATTCACTTTTGCCGCTGCCAAAGCCTCCCAATATAATCAAGACGCGGGGGGAGTTATTTTGCTGCATGCCGTTCTCCTTGTTGAATTACCTGATGTCCTGATGGTCAGACCACCGATATTTAAATCATTATATTACATCAGGCTGATAAAATTCCAGTAAAAAGCGGAGGCATTGCAAATACTACCTAAAAATACTGCCGCCGAAGGGTAGAGTGGTGTGTATTACTGGGATTATGGTAGAATATAGCCAACAGAAAGACAAAGGAGATGACTGGTGGTATGAAGAAAACAGTTGATGCTCGTGGCTTGGCCTGCCCGGAACCGGTTATAATGACCAAAAAGGCCCTCGATAGTCGTGAAGTAAATGAGGTTTTGGCGATTGTTGATAACCAGGCGGCGCTCGAAAACATATCCAGGATGGTGAGGACACTGAATCTGGAAAGTATGATTGAGGAGCAGGATGGCTCATTTTACATTAACATTGTCAAAGAAGATGTATCTCCCGAAAAGCAGGATCTGGGCGGCAATACGGTGGTGCTGGTGAAAAGCAATGTGCTGGGTGAGGGAGATGATAAGCTGGGCAGTATTCTAATGAAGAGCTTTATGTACACCCTTACCCAGATGGAGGGGGAAATAAAAACCCTGATGTTTTTAAATAGTGGTGTAATGCTAACCACGTCTGGGTCTGAACTTCTCGAACACCTCAAGAGCCTGGCGAATTCCGGGGCAGAAATCCTATCTTGTGGCACCTGCCTCGATTTCTATGGCCTGAGCGATAAATTAGAAGTAGGCAGCGTGGGTAATATGTATACCATCGCCGAAGAAATGTTACATGCCACCAAAGTTATAGTACTATAATGATTTTCGGAATAATTTGGAGTCGGGGGGGGATAGTTTGCTGATTGGTATTGATATAGTAGACATTGTCAGGATTAAGAATACAGCAACTAGAACGCCCCGTTTTCTGCAACGAGTATTTACAGCGCAGGAACTAGATTATTGTTTTAAAAAAAAGGATCCCTTCCCTTCGCTGGCGGCAAGGTTCGCTGCCCGGGAAGCCTTGCGCAAACTGGATATTGCGTTTATAAAAGGGATGCGATTTCATGATACCGAAGTAGCGGTCAATAAGGATGGGAAACCGCTACTGCTTTTAAATGGAAATGCTCTGGAAATGGCTGTGAAGGCTGGTATTAAGGACTTTGCCATAAGCCTCTCCCATAGCCATGAGCAAGCTATAGCGGTAGTTATTGCCAACAAGGGGTGATTAAATGAAACTTATAAAGGCTGAACAGATGAAAGAGATTGACAGACGGGCAACCGAGGAATATCTGATACCGAGCCTGCTATTGATGGAGAACGCAGGGCTGCGGGTGCTGGACACGATCAGAGATTTACTTGGTGAAACGCGTAATTCCAAGCTAGTCATTTTAGCTGGTAAAGGCAACAATGGCGGAGATGGACTGGTTATTGGACGGCATCTCATAAATGACGGAGCTGCGGTTGATATTTTCTTATTGGGGGAAATTGAGAACCTGACTGCTGATGCCGGCGTGAACTATAATATTTTGAAAAAGATGGGCGGCAGACTATTACCCTTAAAAAATGATGAGGATATCAAAGTCTTCACGAACTCGCTGTTATCAGCGGACCTGATAATTGACGCCCTTTATGGTATAGGTTTTCGCGGGAGTATGGATGACTTTGAATCCCGGGTAGTTCAGATATTGAACTTGGCTAAAGTTCCGGTGGTAGCGGTTGATATTCCCTCCGGGGTAGAGGCAGATACCGGTAAAGTTAATGGAACCGCTGTAAGAGCTGATTATACGGTGACATTGGCAGCACCCAAATTAGGCCAGATATTGGCGCCCGCTCAGGAATACGTGGGAAATCTAATTGTTGCCGATATATCTATACCGCACCTCCTTATGGAGGACCCGCGGTATAAGTTGAACCTGATTGACGAAGCGATGGTTAGAAAATTTATTAAACCCCGAGCGGCAGAATCTCATAAAGGCACATACGGGCATGTGCTGGTAGCCGGCGGATCAGCAGGTATGACGGGTGCGGTTATTTTGACCTCCTGCGCGGCTCTGCGCAGCGGAGCGGGGTTGGTTACTGCCGCTCTGCCTGAATCTTTAGTCCCGATACTGGATGCTTCGGTAATGGAAGTAATGAGTCGCCCCCTGCCAGAAACTAGTGCGGCCTGCATTTCCCTGGAAGCTCTCCCCGCTCTGGAGAATCTGCTGGGCACAATTTCCGTTTGTGCTATTGGCCCTGGTATGTCCAGATACCGGGAGGCCAATGCTATCCTCAGGTTTGTCCTGGAGAACTCCGGGGTGCCAATTCTAATTGATGCTGATGGTATTAATGCACTTGAGGGAGATGCGGCCATATTAAAAGATCGTCAGATCCCCATCGTTATTACTCCTCATCCTCGCGAGCTATCTCGCCTGACCGGCCTGACTGTAGAGGAGATTCAGCACAATCGTTTGGAGATAGCCCACCAATATGCAACATCATGGGGCGTTACAGTGGTTTTGAAGGGCCATAATACCGTGATAGCCTGTCCCTCGGGCGAAGTATTCATAAATAGCAGCGGAAATCCGGGCATGGCAACAGCCGGCAGTGGAGATGTTTTAAGCGGAATCATCGTGGGGCTCATTGCTCAGGGGCTCACGCCCAAAAACGCTGCGATAGCAGGTGTTTACCTTCACGGCTGCTCTGGTGACAAAGCGGCCGCGATTAAAGGGCAGAGAGGCCTGATGGCGGGCGATTTGATCAAGTATTTACCGTATATTTTACGTGAATTGGAGATATCTTAATAGAAGATTAGGAAGTAGGTGGGCTAATGCTGGTGAAAGATATTATGACCAAGGATGTACTCACGGTGCGGCCGAAGGAAAAAGTGGAGAAGGTGGCTCGGATTCTGGTTGAAAATAAAATCAGCGGGATTCCGGTGGTTGATGAACAGAATCATGTAGTGGGCATAATCACGGAAAAAGACTTAATGATAAAAGCTAGTGAGTTGAGAGTTCCCTTTTATCTCACATTATTTGACAGTATTATTTTTTTAGAGAATCCCATACGATTTAACAACGACCTCAAGAAGTATACAGCTACATACGTGCAAGAGGCAATGACTGAGAAAGTAATTATCGTACCAGAAGATACCCCGGTAAGTGAAGTGGTTGCCATTATGCAGAAACGCAGGATTAATCGAGTACCGGTTATAAGAAATGATAAACTTGTTGGTATTGTTACCCGTAATGATATTCTAAAAGCAATGGTTGAAAGAGATGGATAATTACGTAATGAGCTGGGCAGAAATAGATATAAGGGCTATCAGGAGCAACATCGCAGCCATAAAAAAATTGATTGCACCTGAAGTTCGCTTGATGGCAATTGTTAAGGCTAATGCCTACGGGCATGGTGTACTGGAAGTAGCTCGGGTTTGTTTGGAGGAAGGGGCCAGTTATCTAGGGGTAGCCTCCCCCAAGGAGGCTATGACTTTACGCCAGAACGACATTAATGCTCAGGTACTGGTTCTGGGCTATACGCCGGAAAACTGTGCCGAACTGATGATTGAGAATCGTATTGATGTGACTGTATTCGACCTGGATACCGCCCTGGCTTTATCGAAAGCCGCTATTGCAGCTGGTAAGGAAGCCCGGGTGCATCTGAAGATAGATACGGGAATGGGCCGGCTAGGTTTCAAACCAGAGGCGGCCTCGCTGGAAACAATCAGGGAGATTGCTCACCTGCCGGGAATTAGGGTGGAGGGCCTATTTAGTCATCTGGCCACTGCTGACCACGCTGATAAGAGTTATGCCAGGCAGCAGGCAGCCCTATTTAAGAGCTTTGGGGACAATTTGGAGGCAGCGGGGATATCGATCCCACTGAAACATCTGGCCAACAGCGCGGCCATAATGGAAATGCCGGAAGCCCATTTTGATATGGTGAGAGCTGGCATAATAACTTACGGCTTGTACCCTTCTGATGAGGTCGATAAGTCTACATTGGAACTTAAGCCTGCCATGACTCTTAAAAGCAGGGTCAGCTTTGTTAAAACATTGCCGGCAGGTCACTCGGTGAGTTATGGCCGGACTTATATCAGCCGGCAGGAAACAAGAGTGGCCACTGTACCGATAGGCTATGCGGATGGATACAATCGCCGCCTTTCCAATCATGGCTGGGCAGTTATAAGGGGGCAAAAGGTGCCTTTAATTGGGGTAGTTTGCATGGATCAATGTATGTTTGATGTGAGCGGATTGGAGGATGTAAAGGCCGGGGACGAGGTAATTTTATTTGGTAAACCGGAGGACGGTGTAACAGCTGACGATCTGGCTGACATTATTGGGACTATTAATTATGAAATCGTTTGCTCTCCGAGCGGCAGGATAGCCAGAACTTACATAGATTGAATTATCACAAGTAATTATTGGATTTGCGAGCCGGATGCCTTGTCTATATAATAGATATATAATTGTGTATATTTATTATGGGGGTGCTTGCATTGCCTGCCTCGAAACGAATTATTGTTACTATTTCTGAAATCCTCCTCTCTGAAGTAGATCATTTTACCGTTTTAGAAAAAAGAAACCGCAGTGAGATAGTACGCGAAGCTATAATGTTTTATCTGGAAACCCGTAAAAGGGAATTAATGATTGAACAGATGAAAAGGGGTTATATGGAAATGGCTCCAATTAATTTAACAATTGCCTGTGAGGCATCCAGCCTGGAAGAAGACTTTTAGGAATCTATACTCCTGGAGTGATTAGATATATGATTAAACGAGGCGAGATCTATTTTGCCCAACTTAATCCGGTCGTAGGATCTGAGCAGGGAGGTATACGGCCAGTGCTGGTGGTGCAGAACGACATAGGTAATCAGTACAGTCCGACGACTATCGTGTTGGCCATAACTTCGCAGATCAATAAAGCCAAACTGCCAACCCATGTGGAATTAAAAGCGGATACTTATGGGATGGAACGGGACTCCGTTATATTAACAGAGCAAATAAGGACTATCGATAAGACCCGTTTAAAACAAAGGATAGCGGTCTTGAAGGAAGACATGATGGCCAAGGTTAATGAAGCCTTAGCCATCAGCCTGGAATTAACAGAGATCTAAATACATATCAACTTAACATCTGACTTTGTCGACAAGCTAAGAGGCTAATGACAGGAGTCAATATCAAGACATGAGAAAAGCCCGTGATTGAGGCGTATGAGGTATGGGGACACACCCCTTAAGGGGGAATGTCCCCGTATAAATACGTTGATTGAACGGGCTTTTTGAAATAATGTAGAGTTTAGCTTTTGCCTTAAGCCTGAAGCAGGTATAGATCGGAACCTGCTGGTTGTGATTGGAGGGATTTGATGAAACCTATTATTGGTATTACGGGTAACTCCCAGCCGGAGAATAATTCCATTATATATAAAGATTTTTATGTAGCAGCAATTAATCGTGCCGGGGGAATAGCTATCTTACTTCCGCCGACCTGTGATGAGGGTTTAATTGAGGATTATCTTAGTATTTGCCGGGGTTTATTATTCTCTGGAGGAGGGGATTTTGATCCTGTCTGCTGGGGCGAGGTTGCTTCTCCGCAAAGCGGAGCAATCGACCCGCTGCGGGACCGGTTTGAATTGAGCCTGGCTAATAAAGCATTTGAGTCGGGTAAGGCTGTTCTAGGAATATGCCGGGGCTGCCAATTATTAAACATTGCTGCAGGTGGAAGTCTATGGCAAGATATACAAAGTCCTCTCAGCCATGTCCAGAAAGCCCCCCGCAATTATCCCATTCATGATATATTTATAGAGAATGACAGCCAACTGCGGACCATAATGCAGGATGATAATGTCCGCGTTAACAGTTTCCATCACCAGGCGGTCAAGGAAGTTGCCCCGGGTCTAGCTATAAGTGCACTGGCGGGGGACGGTACGGTGGAGGCAATTGAGAGCCGGCAGCATCCCTTTTATGTGGGTGTGCAATGGCATCCGGAATGTATGCGGGATGTATTTTCAGCTCGATTATTTAAGGCCTTGATTACCAGTGCCCAGCGTTAAACAATTTATCGACAATTGATAGCCGAAGGTTTAAGGGGCGATTTTGGGGTAGATTATGGAAGCATGGTAGCAGAACAATATATTATCCATATTCATAAATATAGAGCAAGGGGTGGAACTCTTTAATGATAGCAATAAAAGGCGGCAAGATCCTCACCATGGAACAGAGTGGGGTCATAAACAATGGGGTAATACTGGTTGAGGGCCAGTTTATCAGTAAAGTGGGGGAGAAGATTGATATCCCCGCAGGCTGTACAGTTATAGAGGCTCAGGGCAAATATATATGTCCTGGCTTCATAGACACTCATACTCATATTGGGCTGGAGGAAGAAATATACCAGATAGAGGGTGATGATGTCAATGAAACCAGTGACCCGATTACCCCCCAACTACAGGCAGTAGATGGTATAAACTTTATGGATCTGGCTTTCAATGATGCTTTGCGGGGCGGTGTAACCAGAACCATGTCCATGCCTGGCAGTGCTAATATTTTAGGCGGGCAGGCTGTCTTCTTAAAGACTTTGGCGGGCAGCCCGTCAGAAATGGTCTGCCGCAACCCCTGGGGACTTAAAGCGGCCTTGGGCGAGAACCCCAAAAGAGTCTATGGAGCTCAGAAGAAAACCCCTAAGACTCGTATGGCCAGCGCCAGTCTGCTTAGGGAAGCATTATCTACTGCACGCAGCCTGATGGATAAAAAGAACCTTAAGGCCGCTGAAGCATACCATAATTCAGCCATCTTTAAAGTTTTACGAAAAGAAATGCCTTTGTTGCTCCATGTGCATCGCGCCGACGACATTCTAACCGCCTTGCGGATCATGGATGAATTCCATATAGAAATGCAGCTTCAGCATGGCACTGAAGCAGTGTTGGTTGCGGATGAGTTAGTCAAGAGAGACGTTCCCGTGTCCCTGGGTCCCTTGCTGGTAAACCGCGCCAAAGTGGAAATGAAGGAAGTAGCTTTTAGAAATGCCGCTCTCCTGGCGGAAAGGGGCGTAAGATTTAGCTTCATAACTGATCATCCGGTAATTCCTATCGAGCATCTGCGGGTATGTGCCGCCCTGGCAGTGCGCGAGGGCCTGGATGAAGAATTGGCATTGCATGCAATCACCAGCGTTCCAGCCCAACTGCTGAAAGTTGATCATGAACTGGGCACTATTAGGGAGGGGAAACGCGCCGACCTGGTGGTCTTTGATGGTCACCCGTTTGACTTCCGGTCCAGAGCGGTTAGGGTATTGGTGGATGGTCAATTGTGGGGGGATAGCGTTGAATAAAGGAGATTTGTTTACCGTTTATATGGACGGCAACATAATGACGATATGCGTGTTGGGTTCATATCAGGAAGAACTCAGCGGAGAAGAGATGGTGATTCTGGCAGTGGTAAGCCAGGATAACATGGTGCATGTACCCGCTGAAGAGCTGAGTAAGCTGTTCCCGCGCATGAAATATACTAATTAAAATCATCAACAAAATTAGGAGAAGAAAGCCGATAAGCTATTGGAGAATAATCAGGTGCGAAACTGAAGCTGTAATTTTAATAATATTTACAAATGATATATAATTAAAAATAACCGCCTGTAAGGGGCGGTTTTAAAATGCAAATAGAGGGGCAATGTGATTAAAATTAGACAGGAGGGGAGAGAATGTCTACTGAACAACCCCGTTTATTTGGTGAACCAGGTGAACCAGCCACCGCCTTAAATCGGGTGGTAGAACCGACGGATAAGATATATACTTCGTTCCTGCCGGGGGTCAAGATAGAGGATAGCTATAAGGAAATCCAAGTCTACTCTGAATTGCAGAATACAGCGGCCCTTTGCCAGCGCTGCCGTTTGCGCAGCACCTGCCAGCAGGTGGTATTTGGCGAGGGAAATATAGCTGCGGATATTTTGTTCATTGGCGAGGGTCCGGGGAAGGATGAAGATGAGCAGGGGGTTCCCTTTGTAGGCCGAGCCGGGCAGCTGCTTAGCAAGATACTGGAAGCCTCGGAATTAGTACGATCCGAAGTATATATTACCAATGTAGTCAAATGCCGTCCCCCGGGTAATAGGCTGCCTAATCCAGATGAAATCAAAGAGTGCCGGAATTACCTGGAAGCGCAGATTCGGATTATTAATCCGCGCATCATTGTCTGTTTGGGGGCGGCGGCCTGTCAAACGGTTATTGATCCTAAAGCCCGGATTACAAAGACTCGTGGCCAGTGGTTGATAAGAAATGGCATTAAGATTATGGCCACCTATCATCCGGCGGCGCTTTTGCGCAACCCAAGTTATAAACGCCCGGCCTGGGAAGATTTCAAGCTTATCCGGGATGAATACAAGCAGTTGACCGGTCGGGTCTAATGAGGTATGAAGATGGATATAACGATATACAGCGAGGAAGAGATGCGCCAACTGGGCTACCACCTGGCCTCTGTTCTTGACGAGGATGATGTGGTATATTTGCGGGGAGAATTGGGGGCCGGCAAGACCGTTTTGGCTAGAGGAGTAGCCCGTGGCCTGGGATATGAAGGCCGGGTGACCAGCCCGACCTTTACCCTCATGAATGTTTACCCCAGTACTCCAATGATTTATCATTTTGATTTCTATCGCCTGGAGAGTCGGGATCTTACTGATCTGGGTCTGGAGGATTATTTGGAACAGGGTGGAATATCCCTGGTTGAATGGCCTCAGGTTGGGAAAGACTTACTTCCCCGGGAGGCCCTGTGGGTAGACATAGAACTCACCGACGATGATTATGAACGGGAGAGAAAGGTGCATATATTAGCTCAGGGCTACAAATATCAGGAGAAGCTGGAGAGGTTGAGGCAGATTGTTGATTTTAGCGATAGATAGCTCTACCCCGGTGGCGGGAGTAGCTCTTTTGGATGAAGAGAAACTGATTCGGGAAGAGTTTGTCAATTATAAACTAACCCATTCGGAAACACTGATGCCAATGGTTGATAGGATACTACAGGCTTGCGAAAGGTCGTTAGCCGACCTGACTGCACTGGCCGTTACCATTGGACCGGGATCGTTTACCGGGTTGCGGATTGGGCTGGCGGCGATAAAAGGCTTGAGCCTGGCAGCCCGCTTACCGGTAGTCGGGGTTTCGACCCTGGATGTAATTGCCCATAATATAGTTTGTAGCGATACCCTGGTCTGCCCGCTGCTGAATGCGCGCCGCCAGGAAGTATATACCGCCTTTTATGATAACCGGGGATTATTTCCGCGCCGATTGAGTGATGAAATAGCTTGTGCACCTCGGGATTTTGCTTATGAAGCACTGCAAAAAGCGCAGGAAATGGGGGCCAGCCGGATTACCCTGCTGGGGGATGGATATTATCCCTATCAGGATTTACTGAGTGATTGTCTGGGGGACAGGCTTCTGACAGCTCCTTCCCACCTGATGCTGCCGCGGGCTTCGGCGTTGGGTAGTTTGGCAATCGAAAGGGCTGCCCGGGAGGATTTCGATGAAGTTATGCCCATGCGTCCCCGGTATGTACGTCTCTCGGAAGCCGAAAGCAAACTGGGTAAAGGAGAATTATAGGTGCTGAATCAAGCCTACCTGATTAGAAAGATGACCGAGCAGGATTTGGATGAGTTAATGACCATAGAAAAAGAATCTTTTACCTTGCCCTGGTCACGCCAATCCTATCAAGCCGAGTTGCACAACCAGTACGCTGACTATCTGGTCTGTGATTGGCAGGGGGAAGTTGCGGCCTATGCGGGAATGTGGACTGTTTTCGAGGAAGCCCACATAACTAATATTGCTGTGAGCAGAAAGTTTAGGCACCAGGGAATGGGGCGGATTTTAATGCTGGAGGAGGAAAAGATCGCCTTAGCCAAGAAAGCTATTCGTATTTTGTTGGAGGTAAGACCTTCCAACCTGGCGGCCCTAACCATGTATAAAGAACTTGGTTATGTACCTACTTCTTTTAGAAAACAATATTATGCGGATAACCAGGAAGACGCCATCATTATGACAAAATACCTCTATCAAGCCAAAGTATGATATACGAGTTGATATCTCAACAAGAATGGAAGCGAGTTAATAAAAGTGAAAGATATTTTGATTCTGGGAGTAGAAACTTCGTGCGATGAAACAGCGGCCTCAATAGTCAAGAATGGCCGCGAGATATTATCCAATGTAGTTAATTCACAGGTTGCTATCCATCAGCAATTTGGTGGGGTGGTTCCCGAGGTGGCCTCCCGCAAACATATTGAAAATATTGCCGCCGTGGTTGATTGTGCCTTTGTGGAAGCGGGACTGTCTTATCAGGACATAGATGCGGTCGCTGTTACCACTATGCCAGGTCTGATTGGAGCATTATTGGTAGGCTTATCCTTTGCCAAGGCTTTCGCGTATGGATTAAACCGTCCCCTGATTGCGGTGAATCACCTGCAGGGCCACATATATGCTAATTTCCTGGAACATGGCAGCATACTGTTTCCGGCCATTTGTTTGGTGGTATCAGGAGGGCATACCAGCCTTTTGTATATGAAAGGGATAAGTGATTATGAACTGATTGGATCCACCAAAGATGATGCTGCCGGTGAGGCTTTTGATAAAGTAGCCCGGTTCCTGGGGCTGGGATACCCGGGCGGCCCGGTAGTGGAGAAAGCAGCCCAACAGGGACAGGCGGGGTTATATCATTTACCGCGTGTATTTCTGGACCGCAGAGATTATGAATTTAGTTTTTCCGGACTCAAGACAGCGACTATGAATCTGTGGAAAAAGATTGAGAGAGATGGCGGTCATAATGTTAGTGATATCGCCGCGGAATTTCAAACTGCTCTGGTTGAAGTACTCGTAGAAAAGACTATACGGGCGGCGGGTCAGTATGGAGTGGGTACGATTATGTTGGCCGGAGGGGTTGCAGCTAACCAAGAGTTGAGGAAGCAATTGGGCGAGCGGGCCAGTGAAAAAGGATATAACCTGTATTTTCCCTCCCTTGCGCTATGTACCGACAATGCCGCCATGATTGCCGGCAAGGCCTATCATGACTATGTTAACGGTAGTTTTGCGCCCTTAAATATTAATGCACATCCCAGCCTGATTCCTGTGTGAATTCGGCTGTGGATAATGTGGATAAGTTTGTTGATAATTAATTTAACGGGATTTGTGAATACTTAAAATCAACTGCTTATTTTAGGGAAGCAGCCAATTGTCGAAAAATTGAGCTATCGAGTCCTGTGGATAACGATGGAAAGGAGTGATAACAGTGTATCCGATTCTGATAGATTTGGGTCGAATAAAAGTCTATTCATGGGGATTTATGTTAGCTTTTGCCGTTTTGGTAGCAGTATTGGGAATTACTAGAATATTCAAAGAAGAAGGTTATGAACCTGACCATGTTTTAGATATGGTAATTATACTGGTTGTAACGGGTTTGTTGGGATCACGTCTGACCTATATAGCCATGTTTGAATGGCAGGAATTCCTGACTCACCCGGCCATTTTCTTCGGCTTAAGTGACGGCGGATTTAGTGGTTTGGTATGGTATGGTGGATTTACCGCCAGTGTGCTGGCATTCATAATATATATTCGCGTCCGGGGTTATTCATTCTGGAAAATGGCGGATATATTTTCTCCTTATCTGGCGTTGGCCTATGCTATTGTGCGCATTGGGTGTTTCCTGAATGGCTGTTGTTATGGCAAAGCAAGTGAATCGATCTGCACCGTAGTATTTCCCCTTGTGGATGAGTTGCATCGCTATCCTACGCAGCTTTTTAGTTCAGCCCTTAACCTTCTGCTTTTTGCCTTGCTGCTGTGGTATTATCCCCGTCGCAAATTCTCAGGGCAGATATTTATTTATTACCTGTTGGGATATTCGGTTTATCGTTTTATTATCGAATTTTTCAGGGAGAACTGGGTTTTCTGTGGCTCCTTGTCCATAGCCCAGGCCTATTCCTTGATACTCCTGGCCTTAGGTATAGTTCTGTATGCATGGCGTAAATCCAGGGATGATTTAAAATCCAACAGTTAAAGGTTAAATAGCTTGGTTGGAAAAAGTACAAGCTAGAAGAATAAAGAGGTGTAAAAAATGGAACTACAGGATCAGCGTCGTCAACCATTAAGGGATGAGATGGCGAAAAGGAGAGCAGGCCTCTCGCCCGCCCAGGTGGAAGATTACAACCAATTGATTACCCATAAACTATTGGAACTGGAACCCATAATAAACGCTCGCAGCATCATGGCATTTGCCAGCATCGGAAATGAAGTGGATTTGCGAATATTTATGGAAAACCAGATTAACCAGGGCAAAACCATACTGCTGCCCCGGGTGGAAAAAAATGGCGGGCTGGCAGCGATTGGGTTCAGAGGTTGGCAGCATACCCAACCGGGGGGGTTCGGCATCATGGAACCTTTAGGAGTGCCTGCTTCTCCCTCAGAAATTGATGTGGTAATAGTGCCTGGCCTGGTATTTGATGGGCATGGCTACCGACTGGGTTATGGGAAGGGTTATTATGACCGCTTCCTTAAGCAAATACCTAAAAATGCCTTTATATGCGGGGTTTGTTATGATTTTCAGGTAGTTGATAATATATTTCCCCATGACGGAGATGTCCCTATGCACTGGATCGTGACGGAAAGGTCAGAATTGGTCGTAAATTGGGATTTCTTCTAACCTGGAGCATCGATTGGTGCCAAAGTATGGGTAAAAATGTTCATGATTGCGATGAATTTATCTATATTGTATAATTAGAAACACAATTTGATATACTCCGATTCAGATTACCTAAGGCATCAAGCTATGGTGATTGAACGATAGGGTGTGAGTGGAAACGCCTACGCCTCCATTGGGAAAGGAGTGCTGGTATTTAGTTTGGAAGCGCCCTTTAATGGGGCGTTATTTTTATGGAGGTGTTTTAGGATGGAGAAAGAAGAACTGCTGGAGAAAATTAAAGAGATAGCTCCGCAAGGGAAAGTTAGCTGCAGCGATGCCCGTCAACTGGCTGAGAAACTAGGTATCCATCCCAGCGAAGTAGGCAAGGTATGCAACGATGCCAACATTAAGATTATAGCCTGTGAATTAGGCTGCTTCTAATCAGTACAAGCCCGGTCCAAATTAATAGCCAACGTATGGCGGGGAGGGCGATTATTTGATCGATACCAATGGAAGGAATATCAATTATCTGCGTATTTCCATAACTGATCGTTGTAACTTACGATGCCGTTACTGTATGCCTTATGAGGGAGTGGAAAAGCTGGGGCATTTCAGCATCTTATCATTGGAGGCATATGCCCGCCTGGTGAAAGTGGCTGCCGGGGTAGGGATACGTAAAGTTAGACTTACGGGTGGGGAACCACTGGTGAGAAAAAACATTTGCCAGTTAATTCATTACATTCGGGAAGTGCCCGAAATTGATGATATATCATTGACAACCAATGGTACCTTGTTTGTTAGAATAGCAGAAGAATTAAAGGCAGCCGGCTTAGATCGTGTTAATTTCAGTCTGGATACAATGGTTGCGGATAAGTATAAATATATAACCCGCCAGGGGAAACTAAGCAGTGTGATGAAAGCCATTGATAAAGCACTGGCCCTTAATATGGACCCAGTTAAGATAAATACTGTCTTAATCAGGGGTTTCAATGATAATGAGGTGCTTGATTTAGCTGAATTAGCCTTTAAATATCCGCTTCACGTCAGGTTTATTGAGTTCATGCCTATTGGGGACTTGCAGTTTTGGAACCGGGACAACATCGTGACCAGCAGTGAAACCAGGAACATGATTAAGCAGAAATATAACCTGGTGGAAGGGAAAAAGGTCAAGGGCGGAGGCCCGGCCAAGTATTATACCCTGGAAGGCGGGCTGGGATCGGTGGGATTTATCAGCCCCATGAGCAATCATTTTTGCGCCGAATGTAACCGCATTCGCATGACTGCCGACGGCAAGCTCAGGGGTTGTCTTTATGATAAGACCGAAGTCGATTTGAAGTTGGCCATAGATAATGGTGCCAGCGACGAAGAACTCCGGCAACTCTTTCTCAAGACCATCAATACCAAACCGGAGAAGCATAATATGAATGCCGGCTGGGGTGCAGAGAACCATCGTAAGATGTATCAAATAGGAGGCTAAGCGATGAACCTGACTCATATAAATGAGCGAGGCTTTGCCCGTATGGTAGATGTAAGCGATAAAGGGGATACTACCCGGGCAGCGAGGGCGCAGGCTGTAGTTCGCATGCAGCCGCAAACCTTGAGTACCATCCGCGCAGGGGGAATAAGGAAGGGCGATGTACTGGCAGTGGCACAGGTTGCCGGCATAATGGGCGCCAAACAAACCCCCGGCCTTATACCTATGTGTCATCCATTAATGCTGACCGGAGTAGATATAGAATTTCAATTTGATGAGGCCGAATCTGCTTTGATTATTCGATCTCAAGTCAAGACCAGCGGCAAGACCGGAGTGGAAATGGAGGCTATAACTGCTGTATCGGTGGCAGCATTGACGGTTTATGATATGTGTAAAGCCATAGATAGATGGATGGAAATAAGCTCCATACAACTACTGGAAAAGTACGGCGGCAAAAGCGGACATTTGTATAGAGGCAACCACAAGGAGGCAGATAGTATGGGCACAGGCAGACTTCATTCGATTTGCATCAGTCTCGAACGAGGCCAGTTGAAACAAGAGATCGAAGAAGCCGAAGTGATTACCGGCTTTGGTATCCAGAACGATGGACATGCAGGAGATTGGGGCAGGCAGGTGACCTGCCTGAGTTGGGAAAGTGTCCTGCGGGTCAACCAGGAAAAAGGCCTTAACATGGAACCCGGTCAATTTGCTGAAAACCTGCTCCTCGAAAATATAGATTTATCTCAAGCCGGCGTGGGAAGCAGGCTCAAAATAGGTGCTGATACAATATTGGAGGTTACCCAGGTGGGGAAAGAAGACCATCCCAGCGTAGTGACCAGAACCTTTGGGGTAACCCTGCTGCCTTATGAAGGACTTTTCTGTAAAGTCGTTACTGGCGGAAAGATAAAAAAGGGCGATCCCGTGGAGGTGGCTGTTTAATGTATAAAGCTGGAATCCTAATTATGAGTGATAAAGGCTCCCGGGGTGAACGCGAAGACGCTAGCGGTAAGCAAGTCATGGATATGTTAAGGGAAGATTTTCAATTTGATTATTATGATATCATCCCGGACGAGAAGGATATAATCATTAAGAAGCTAATCTATGCCTGTGATGACCTTCATCTGGATATTGTGTTTACTTCCGGGGGAACCGGTTTCTCCAGCCGGGATGTTACTCCTGAAGCCACGCTGGAGGTCATAAACAGAATCACCCCCGGTATACCGGAGGCCATTCGTTACTATGGCCTGCAAAAAACTCCCAAGGCTATGCTTTCTCGTGCAGTGGCAGGGATGAGAGGCAAGACCTTAATCATTAACCTGCCCGGCAGCGTCAAGGGGGTAAGGGAATCTATTGAAGCAATCTTGCCGGCGCTGGGGCATGGGTTGGATATTATCATTGGATCCAGCACGGAATGCGGCCAAGGCTAACCAGGCCGACTTCAGAAGCGAATCTCAGCGTTATTTCGCCAAGCCCGCTCAATCGACGTACTACAGTACGCCTCAATCGCGGGCTTTGCTCATGCCTTGATCTTCGCTCCTGGCATCAACCCAAGTATATATTTTTGAAAAAGTAAGCTAGAGGAAGGTATAAAAGGGAAAATGCCGGAGAATAATATAAAACGATTATATTGGGCAAATTTAGCTGGTATTGTGATTTGTATACTAGACTGATCTTGCCTAATATATAAATGTATATTAGCACTCGCAACTGTTGAGTGCTAACAACAAATAATAAAGGAGGCATCCCTGTGAATATTAAACCATTAGGTGATCGTGTGGTTGTGAAAGTATCCGAAGTTGAAGAACAGAAAACTAAGAGCGGGTTGTTTGTGCCTGACACAGCAAAAGAGAAACCCCAGGAAGCTGAAGTTTTGGCAGTTGGTCCCGGACCTCTCAACGATAAGGGCGAGAGAGTCCCTATGGACGTTGCTGTAGGCGACAAAGTCATCTTTTCCAAATACGGCGGAATGGAAATCAAGTTAGACGGCGATACTGTGCTTATATTATCTGAAAGAGACATACTTGCGAAATTAGTTTAACAAATAATAAAGGAGGCTACATAGATGTTTTCCAAAGAAATCAAATTTGGTGAAGATGCCAGAAGATCACTGGAAAAAGGTGTTGACGCACTAGCCAATACAGTTAAGGTAACCCTAGGCCCCAAGGGCAGAAATGTTGTTCTGGATAGAAAGTTTGGTTCCCCTACTATAACTAATGATGGTGTAACTATTGCCCGTGACATTGATCTGGAAGATCCCTGGGAAAACCTGGGCTGCCAGCTCGTTAAAGAAGTTGCTATAAAAACTAATGATATAGCCGGAGATGGAACCACTACGGCTACACTTTTAGCTCAGGCAATGATTAAAGAAGGTTTGAAAAATGTTGCCGCCGGCGCTAATCCCATGATTATGAGAAAAGGCATTGATAAAGCGGTTAAGGCTATTACCGCTGAAATTCAAGCCGTCAGCAGGCCGGTCGAATCCAAGGCAGCTATTTCTCAGGTGGCTGCTATCAGTGCCAGCGATCCTGAAATTGGTGCATTGATTGCCGATGCTATGGAAAAGGTAGGCCGTGATGGGGTTATAACCGTAGAAGAATCCAACTCCATGGGCACATCCCTGGAAGTTGTAGAAGGTATGAATTTCGACCGTGGCTACATTTCTCATTATATGGTTACGGATACCGAGAAGATGGAAGCCAAATTAGACAATCCCTACATTCTAATTACCGATAAGAAGATCTCCGCCATTGGCGAAATCCTGCCGGTTTTGGAAAAAGTAGTGCAGAGTGGTAAACCCATGCTGCTGATTGCGGAAGATATAGAAGGTGAAGCCCTGGCCACCCTGGTGGTCAACAAACTAAGAGGAACCTTCACCTGTGTTGCAGTTAAAGCTCCAGCTTTTGGGGAAAGAAGAAAAGCAATGCTGGAGGATATAGCTATTTTGACCAAAGGCCAAGTTGTGACCGAAGATATGGGTATTAAGATGGAAAACGTCACCCTGGAAATGCTGGGTAGAGCAAATACTGTAGTAGTCAAGAAAGATGAAACCATTATCGTTGACGGTGCAGGCTCAGAAGATGATGTCAAAGCGCGGATTGGCAATATCAAGACTCAGCTCGATGCCAGCGAATCTGAATATGACAAGGAAAAACTTCAGGAAAGAATGGCTAAATTATCCGGCGGTGTAGCGATCATAAAAGTTGGAGCTACAACAGAAACAGAACTAAAAGAAAAGAAACTAAAGATTGAAGACGCCCTTAACGCTACTAAAGCCGCGGTCGCTGAGGGAATTGTTATTGGTGGAGGAGCAGCTTTAGCTGAGATCTACCGTGATCTAAAACAAGAATTGACTAATGAGAACCTAGATGTTCAAAAAGGGATCAATGTTGTCTTAGAAAGCTTGATTGTTCCCCTTTATCAAATATCAGAAAATGCTGGGTATGATGGAAACGATATCGTTGAACTTCAACTTAAACAAAAACCTAACTATGGCTTTAATGCCTTAAGAGGTGAATGGGTTGAAATGTTTGAAAAAGGTATTGTTGATCCAACAAAGGTAACAAGAAGTGCCTTGTTGAATGCGGCCAGTATCGCAGGTTTATTCATTACCACTGAAGCAGCTGTTGGTATCATAAAAGAAAAAGAACCAGCGGCTCCGATGAATCCTAATATGGGAATGTATTAATCAATTTTGTAGTTTAGCGAAAATCAGCAGATACATCTGCTGATTTTTTTTGCTTGTTACAAAGATTATTGGTTCTATAGTGAGTAAGACAGGGACATGTTATCAGTAATTGTAAAAAGTAATTATGATTAAAAAACATTATAAATGTATCAAATAAGATAAGAAAAGTATATAATATAAGCGTAAATACTAACAATGACAAATTGCAGGTTTAAAGGTGATAAAATGAAAAAAACGTACTTATTTTTAATTTTAGCATTTGTAATGATATTACTATTTTACGGTTGTACTAATAAGGAAAACTTTGATAGTGTTGATGACTTGATTGATTGTTATGTACAAAGTATGGTTGAAAAAGATATTTCTGTATATATAGATTGTTTGGATGAACCTTTAAAAAGTATCGTAGAGG
>ENA-UOOK01002976-UOOK01002976.1-fermentation-metagenome-genome-assembly--contig:-NODE-2976-length-19927-cov-3.394424_pt1 | contig 19927 bp, 15 predicted proteins | sample MGYA00245777_ERZ724023 | MGnify/ENA primary metagenome ERZ724023 (study PRJEB28704, sample SAMN03018312) | fermentation metagenome | biome: anthropogenic terrestrial biome; feature: soil; material...
GGCAAAAAGACTCAGGAAGATATGGACAATATTCTTTCAAGATTAACAGGAACAGTAGACATAAACATGGCTGCTGATTGCGATTTAGTAGTTGAAGCTGCTGTTGAAAATATCTCCTTCTTAATATCCATTCTTTCCATAACAGTTTCAATAACAAAATCAACATCTTTTATATCTTCAAACCTTGCTGGTATTACAGGCATACCACGATAGTCTTTGTTTGTCTGTAAACTTATCAATGGTTCTATTATAGTGTCGGGTGTAGGAACAAACGAACGAGTTAATGTATCGCCAAAATCACGCCATACTTCCGGGTTGTTATAATACATCTTTGCTAATGCTTGTTCTAACTGACCTAAACCTATTGCTTGTAAGTTAAACATATTAGGGTGGTTATGTTCTATCTCTGCTGCTTGTTGTAGTAATCTCTGTGGTAATGCACCGAATAATGTGCCAAACTCCCTATCTCTTTTTAGTTTAATAAACTCCATAGGCACACCGTTCTCGTCTTTCGCACCAAACATATTAGGTATCAAGAAATGTGTGTCTTTAATGTATTGGTTTAATTCCTTATAGTATTTATTATTCGAATTATATATATCTAACGCAATAGAAGGTAGTGTATATGCAGTTAAACCCCTTGATATTGTAGCAATAGGGTGTTTGATAACTGCCCTTGCAACAGTATCTAAACCTTGAACAGCTGCGTTAAAGTATGGGACAAAAGCGTCTATTGTCTTTGTCCAACTACCATACTGACCGAAGTCTACTGTTATCTTTTTAGCAGCGTATAGTGCGTCTACTATATTATCGTATGTTAATGCACCACCTGCTTTTTCTAATGACGACCTAAACGCTGCATATCTTGACATATCTTCTATTGCATTGTTAAACTTGTTAATAGGGTTACTTGTTTTTAATATGCTTTCAGAAAAGAAATTACCACCACTTCCGTTTAATGACGCATATATCTGATACAGTTCGTCTGAATTAGCACGACTATACATACCTGTTATGGTGTTCTTTAACTGTCGTATTCCACCTGACCTACTGTTTATAAACGCAAACGGAATATCACGCATAGTATTCAACACACCGAATACAGGGCTGCTTTGAGTTGTTACTTCCTTAAATGCATTTGTCACTTTCCTTGCACCTTTAACTATGGTTCCAAATGTTCCTTGATATTCAATGCCTGTTTGCAATATCTTTAACCCATCATATAATAGTTTGTTATGCACATTAATCGTATGTGGTGTTCCGTCAATAAAGACTATTACTTTTCTTTTCCCATCACTTTCTAACAACTGTTGTATACCTATGTTGATATTATCGTCTGTTGTCATTGCCTTAATACTATCGTCTGTTTGACCTATTGTAATACCTAATTTATTTTTTAATAACTCTTTATTATTTTTAGTATGGTTGTATATTGTTTGGTATAACTGATTTGCTCTACCCTTTTTAACTGTTGATTTAATATAACCTTCCATTATTTCGGTGGGTAGATATATGTTCTTGTCACTTTTAGCTGCAAGTTTGACAAACTCGCCTGCTGATATTTTAGGGTTCTTACTTAATGTTCTTGCAAGTTCGTCATCTACTTCACGATAAGTCATAATCCAATTAGGGTATTTCTTGCGTAAACTTGACATCTGTTCTTTGCTAACCCTGCCTGTTCCTACTACCCAATCGTCTATAAATGTATTTATAAATTGTCTTACTTTCTTTTCTATATTCACAAACTCCGGGTATTGTTTAAGTATTCGTTCTACTTCAAACTTACTTAATGCTTGATGTATCGCTCTCTCTGCTTGTTCTGATACTGACGATTTTGTGCCTATCTTATATTTAGACATTAAGTCTTTAATTAAAGTATGTTGTGCAGTTCCTTCGGGGTATTGTGCAAGTAAATCTTTTGAGTTTTTAGCAAACACAAACTTACCATACTTCGCTCTGTCTATTGCATTTCGGTGTAGTAGTAATTCATTAAACGCATATAGTTTGTCTTTGCTTTTCTTTACACTTGCTAATATCTTATGCCAACTTGGTATGTTCTTGTATTTAGCACCTATTGGTGAGATTAAGTTCCAGCCCCTAATCATTTCTTCTGCTGAACCGACACTATCTCTTGCCATAATCGCTAATCTTTCTACACTTTCAGTTCCTTTTAACTGTTTACCTATTGCTTTGCTTACAATTTTATCAATTCTATTTACTACATTAAGGAAATTAGTTTTATGATAAAGGTAGTCAACTGGCTTGCGTATCTGTGCAAGACTTATCTCTACTTGTTGTTTAACAGGTAATAGTTTACCACTTGCACCTAATCCGTCACTTAAACCTGTGGTTGCTACTGCACCGTTCTTTGTTTTATCTATACTTGTTTCTAATCTTTGTAGTGCCTTGCCTAATACTTCTTTCTGACCTTTCTCTATTACTGCTAACTCGCCTGTTGCAGTCTTTAAGTCATATACTACACTATCTAACCCACTAAACGCACGATTGTCTACACCGTTATAACCTAACTCTTTCATAAACTTTGTTCCTGCTGTGTCTAATTCGTCTTGTGGTTGCAGTTTCTTTGACACGCTTTTAATATACGACTTAACACTATTAAGTCTGTTGGTAAACTCGTCCATAGGTGTGTGTGGGAATAACTCTTTAACATATTTATACATCTTGGTAGGTGTTACCTTCGGTAATTGTTTACCGGACTTGGTGGTTATCATTACTTCGTCTGCATAGTCATCTACCATACCAAGAAACTCGTCAAGTTTATTCGCCATATCTTCGGTAGCAGGTTTGTATAGATTATTATTGTCTAACTTAATAGGTTTATATGCTTTCTTGCCTAACCTTGATGTTGCGTTCTTGGTTGCAACAAAGACTGTGCCTGTGCCAAAGTTATTACTTTTATTAGTGCCTAATACATTAGACTTTACTGTGCTTGTTGTTGCATAACCTATATCACCTTTTACTTTCGGCTTAATGTTAGGTTTGCGATACAACTTTGTAATGTCGTCTAATTGATTTGGTATAGATTTTGCAATGTCTTTTAATGCAACATTGTTCATTGCGTCAATATCAGTTAGGTTATTTTTAATTGCATAATCGTCTATCGCTTTTGTTATGTCGTCTATGTTGTCGTCTATTTTATTATACGCTTTTATAACTTCGTCAGATGATAAACCCTTTTGTTTTGCCAAGTCGTCTATCTCTATGCGTAGTTTATTTTGTATAACAGGTTTCTTTGCTATGCCCTCTATTGCGTCATACCTTGCTTGTTTAATTACGCCCCTATATTCTACACCTTTAAGACTGTTCTTCTTTGCCTCTGATTTTGCAAGGTATACAGCGTCTTTTAATATGTTTGCCTCTTTTACTTTATTAAGTTTAATTAACGCTCGTTGTGCTAACGCTGCCATATTTTCTATTTCTTTTGCAGTAGGTATTGCAAGTCCTTTTGCAAGTTTCGCTGCTCTTGCACCTGCTTTTGCACCACCGACAAATGGCGTTAAGTTTAGCGGACTGCCTAATAACTCTACTGTTGTTTCTACTAACGACCTTATGTTATCATTGTCTATGCTTTTAATTGCGTTTTGTAAGTCTTGTCCTGCTCTGCCCGGCAAGAATAACGGTATCATATCGTCTACTACATTGGTTTGTTTGTAAGCTTGAAATCCCTTGCCTTCCATTAAACTTTTACTTTGAATAATGTATTGCCTTAACCCTTCGTCTGCTAAACTAACTACTCCCAATGCAGACATAACAGCACCACCAACACCATTAACAATCATTTTAGCGTTCTTGGTTAATATATCGTCATCTTTATATATAGGGAATACTTCTGCACCTGTTATAACATCATACCCGCCTATGTTTACTCCTTTGTATTCGCTTGACTTAAATAACTTTTCTTCGTCTGCACCTATTGAGTGGTTATACGCACGAAGTGCAGTATCGTAATAATCTTTATATACTTTGTTTAATGCGTTTGCTTGGTTTTTAAGGTTGTTATTTATCATTGAAATTGTTTCATCATCATCAAATTGATATGATTTATATTCTTTATACCATTTGTTTATTTGGTTTTTGATTTCGTCTTTCTCTTTTGTTTTGTAATATTTAGTTAGGTTAACCCCTACTTTATCGCCTTCTCGTTTAAGTAAGTAGTTAATACCAAACCTTGTATAACCTTTATCTCTTGCTCGTTGTATAAGTTTCTCTGCATAGTCTTGGTTATTGTCGGGTGCAAACTTCTTTTTAGGTGCAAGTATCGGTCGTATATTGTCGGTGTATTTCATTTTAGAGAAATCCGGCTTAACTACTTTAACTACTTTCTTTTTAGGTTTAGGTGTTGGTGTAGGTTTAAGCATAGCACTATAACTTGGTGTAGGTGTAGGTGTCTTATGTGGTTTTCCTACTTTTGCTATTGAACCTTTGAAGTCTTGCTTAACTATTTTCTTTTTAGGTGTTGGTGTAGGCGTAGGTTTTGTAACTTTCTTTTTAGGTGTGGGCGTAGGTGTAGAAACCTTATTAATAGGTTTCTTACTTGCACTCGCTTTTGCACCTTGAAATAAATAGTTAGCCACTATATATAATCCACCTTGTTATTTATTGTTTATAACAGTTAACAACTTGCCATAGTAATATGAACCTAATAAGTTTTTGTAGTATGTTGAGTTAGTCTGTGTTATTGCCTTTACTCTCTCTGCTAATGCTTTACCCGATAAACTGTTTATCTTTGACGCTTGTGTCTGATAGTTAGACTTCTTACTTGCGTATGCAGAGTATGAACCACCTGTTAATGATTGAAATAATACAGGTTTATATGAACTTTTTGCACCAAGACTTGATATGTAATCAAATACTTTGACTTTAACTTCTTCTGATAAGTCAGTCATAGCTTCTATTTTGCCACCTGTTAATCTATCTCGGTATCCTTCACTTAACTGTCGTGCTTCACTATCAGACAAGTCTGCTTTCGCAGAACCACTACCACCGCTACTACTCTTGCTATATTTCTTTTGTGAGGCAATGTATTTAGACAATGCAAGTCTATCGTTAGCAAGTTCGGCGTTAATATATGCAACAGTCTTTTGCCCTACTGCTATGCCGAGTATCTTTGCTACCCATTTGTTTGCAACACCCATTGCTTTCCATACATTTAATGCGTTCTTGCGTTCTCTTTCAAGTTTTGAATTATAGTTCTTGGTCGCTGTTTCTTCTGCTTTTGCCGCTGCTTCTGCTTGTCCGAGTAATTTCTCTGTTCGTGCCGCTTCAAGATATGGTATCTTCCACGCTTCACTCGTGTCGCCTTTGGCTACTACTGCTTTTATTCTATCTATCTCGCCCATATACCCACCCGACTTACCTGTCGGATCGTAAAATCTTAACTTATATGTATCAAGCCAACTGTTCTTATCATCTACTATTGCTTTATCTTTGTCTTGTTTGTCTTGTGCTTCTTGCTGTTGCTGTAATTGAAAGTCTGCAATGTCAAGATTAGTTAAGTTTTGCTGTGTCTGCAAACCTAATGCTTGTAGTTGTGCTTGTTTCTGCAATTCAATATTATTAAGTGCTTGGCGTGTAGCAGCGTCGTTTGTCATACGATATTGTGTGTCAACACCACTTGTAGCACCGGGTGCGTTAAGCCCACGCTGTGCTAAATATTCAGCAAAGTTTTTTGCTTGTATCTGTGCTTGATTACTTGTTGCGTTTTGTGCTGCTAATGCTTGTTGTGATATTTGCTGTTGCTGATACCTTAACATATTTATAATGTTATCTCGTTGTGTTTGGTTTATCTGTTGTTCGGGTGTTAATGTAGGTGTTGTTGGTATTGTATAACCTTGCATTTTTTCTTCGGGGTTTGCTTGTTCATACGCATAAGCCGAAGGTCCACGATAATTAGGGTCGTTTATAATATCATATAAAGGGTCATTACCTACTGTATCTGTTATGTTATCAGTAGGTGCAGTCGGTGGTGTAATTGCTACTTTATTTATCGTTGGCGTAGAAGCACTAATAGGCGGTGCAACAGATTGTAATTGATTTATCTGTGATTGTGTTTGAACTTTTGGGTGCGTTAAAACATTACGATTATCGGTTATCGCCCTTTGTGCTAATAATCGTTTTCGCCTTTCTAATTCTTCGGGTGTTATTAAGTTAGGTTGCGTTGGTGCTTTCGGTTGTGTTATCTGTCTAAATATATTTACGGGTGGTATCCAAGCCATAATCTCATCTTCCTTTCTATTGAATAATCCAAATTGATTGTGCTGCATTATATCTAACTGTAAATATTGATGTTGCCGCTATTCTCTTTGCTTTCGATAATGTTGTGGCGTCAACAAGATTTCCAATATAACATATTTCAAATGCACCAAGCGAATTTATATTTAATGTTATTGCTGTATCTGTTACAGAGTATGCTGTTTCTGTTATTTCTATCGCTACTGCCATACCATTTACCAATGTATCTATACCTGTTATAGTTGCTGTTATTGCATTACCTGCTAAATTAACAGAACCAACAGCAAAAGGTATGCTATTCTTCGTTATCTCTTCGTTTAGTGTTCCGTTAATCCAAGTCTTTAAGTCTGCTCCTGTTTTATCGAACAGTTTTTTTAAGTCGGTTGATGTTAAAGGTGTCGTGCCTTTGCTTGGTGTGTCTGTAAGTGTAGTTATATTTGTTACTGTTGTTGTGTTTAACGGTATTATTGTATTAGCCATTTTTATTTACACCTTTCCACTATACCTTAATGGTATAGTTAACGATAATATTGTGCAGACATCGTCTGCTGTTGCACTTTCTATTGTATAACTTATATAAGTAAAATCTCTTGTTGGTATATCTAAATATAACGGTGACATTATTTGGTATGTTGCAAAAGTAAAATTTGCAAAGTCTATGTCTGCAAAGTCAAGTATATCTGCATAGTCAACAGGACAAGCCACATTGCTTACACTACCACCATTTTCTGTTGAATAACCTACTTCGTAATATGTTGAACCGTCCACTCTTGCACTTACATATATGCCATACGAGTTTTTATATCGGTAGTTTACACCACAATCTGTATAACCCATACGCCATTTCGCACTTATCGCTTCGCCATTGTCGCTTGTTAAAGATGTATCAAACTTTTCTACTGTTCCTGTTGCTGTGCCGAAATACATTTCATCATCTATTACTATAAAACAGGTAGCGTTGATATTGTCAAAAGTATAAAATGTATCGTTAATATAATTATATACATATACCTTGCTACCTATGTGTAACCAATACTCTTTGTTTTTATACCATACAACAGTCTTTGCAGTAGATAAGTCGTTTAGCAACAAGTCTTTATTTATTCTATCGCTTATCATTTTCTCGTTTGTTTCTTCTCTGACATTAGTTCCAGACCAAGAGTGTATGCCACGAAATAGCGATAGTGCTTTGTTGTCTACTACTTTTACTTGACCATACGCTACATTACCAACTTCTTCGTTTAATTCAAATACAGGGAATATCGCTGTCGTTATTCCACCGATTTCCATTGTATCATAATGAGAATATTTTACGCCATTTTCTAAAAATATCTTTTGATATGAATAGTGTCTGACAATATCTGTTATAGCATACTCGCCATTACCTATATCGTCAAATGCTGTTGTTTCAAAGTATTCGGCAGAAGGTATTCCATTAGCAAGTCCACTCCATCTGCGTCTATTCTTTTGTGCAGGGTTGCCCCATATGAACATACGATAATCGTTCTCGCCTGAATAATCAATGGCATATCTATACTTATCCATTTCATTTCTGTTGCCTGTGTATGACATTGTCCAATCTATTTCAACTGAACCTACACCACCTGTGGGTGCTGTGCCAAAAGTTACTGTTGCAGGTGCTGTTAAAGTCTTTGTATATTTCCCTGCACCAGCTCCTTCTACTATTTCTACACCGTCTACTGTTACTTTATCTATACTGTCTATTGCACTACTTGATACTACATAATTAGTTGCAACGGGTATGCCTGTTATTGTATACACGCTTGTATTGTCGGGGTTGGTTACCCACGCAACAGATACTTCGGCTGTCATAGTCCCACCGTCATAATCTAATATTGTGCGTTCTTGTCCTGCTCCTGTTCCCCAAGTAATACGAATAGTGGCAGTATTGTAATGGTCATCTACTGCACTTGCTGTCGCTGCTAATTGTATATGTGTTGCGTCACCACTTTGGGCTGTATCGGTTTCTGTTGCTTGACTTGGTGTAAATGTAGTTGTTACTCCGTCTGTTAACATATTAACAAGTTCATAAGTAGTCCCACCACCTGTGGGTGGTGCGTTAATTGCTACTGTCGGTCTATAACCAACGACTTCTGTCATTGCCGATACTCCGTCATACGACTGATACTTTAATCCGTTCCACGCATATAACTTATCTGCAAACATAAAGAACATTGTTTCATAATCGGGGAATACCCAACCTGTGTTTCCACCTAAATCAAGCGAGTAGTTTGCATACATTACTGCACTAACTGCTGTGCAGTCTTTTAGTTCTATATATTCAAGCGTTCTTGACGCAAGAGTAATTGCAGTTTCCATTAAGAATGGAGTGCCACTAATAGACGAACGCATACATACCCTACTTAAACTTGTTGAATTACATACAAGCGTGCAGTTCCCCAAGTCTATTTTCTTGCCTGCTGTTATGATGTAGTTACCTGAATACATTGTTAGGTTGGTTGTAACATCAACATCTGTTGTTATGTTTACGTTAGCAGAACCTATTGGTAGTATGGTTAGGTTTTCTATCGTATGTCCGGGGTGCGACCAACCTGCTGGTGCAAGAGTTAAGTCGCCTACACCTGTTAAGTTTATAGTTAAAGTATCTCCCACACCATTATAGCAACTACCAACAAACTTGCGACAAGTTATAGTTGTGCTACCAACAATAGTTTTAAAAGATGCCATTGTTCCTAAAAATACATAAGGTGCAGTTATTGAGTGTCCGTTCGTTACAAGATCACCTGCACCATCGTTGCCTGCGTGGAATATATTTGTAGTAGTATCATTTCCATCTACTGTAATATCGTCATTTATTACTAATGTTCCTGTTGTTGATACTTTTTTAAATGTATGCCCTGCCGATGTAAGTTGCAGTCCCGAACCTGTAACTATAAGTGTGTTTTCTGGAATAGTCATACCTGATATTAAGATTAAAGCACCACCACTAATGTATATCGGGTATACTGCATTTAATGTAGGAGCGTTCGTAGCCTCAGCCCAAGTCATTGACTTACAAGAAAATTGTCCAGTGGTATTAGTTATAGTAGCACCTGGTGCAGGGAAACTAAAACTATTAAAAATTACAGTATCTTCGGATGTGGGGTAGTCTTCGCCACCACCACTACCGTCATCTGCTAATGACCAATGTGATGCTTCTTTTAAATCCCCACTTCCACCAATCCAATATAATGTTCTCGCTGCCATATTACACCTGCCCTATATAATAATATACACGCATTGTGCCTAACCCTACTCTCGCTGCTGCTATGTCTGCGTATGTTCCGACTGCTAACATTAACCATACCGATTTATCTGTGTTATAATAGAACTTACCTATCCTTGATATATTATCTATGTATGTTGCTTCAACTAATTTTGTTCCGTCTTTGTCTAATACAAAACAAAGATTGTCTACTAAAACTGTTCCTGCTGTTGCAGGAGTAAACGGTGCTAACTTAACAATATCTATATTGGTAGGAGCTGTATCTAATGACGCATACTTCTCTGCTGTTATATCTTGACTTGCAAACACTCTGTTACCAAATCTTACAATATGCGTAAACTCACCGTTTAATACACCACTCCACATACCTTTAACTTCTTCGGTTAAATCGTTAGACGCAAGGTAAGTGCTATAACCTTCTCGCTTTTTTAGTTTCATATCTTGCGTTATGCGAAAGTTATTGCAGATAGTCGCTTCGCCTAACTTTGTGTTTTGGTAAGTGTCGGCAGTATTGTTTATACCGTAAAAGTTATTTATATTTATTGGTGTTGCTTCGCTTGGAATATAGACTTTTGCCATACTATCTCCTTAATATACATCTGTTATTTTTATTGTTCTTGCAGGTTTTGGTCGTAATTCTAACGAAATTAGTTCGTTGTATTTTTGTTCGAAGTAACTTGACATAGTAGGTTCTTCTACTAATAGTAAGTGTGTTGCCAAGTAATATGCACCACTTACAGCAAGTTGTGCGTCTACTTCTATTGTGCTTGTTAATGCTGTTATGGTAGTGGGTATAGGTCTATATACAATCCTTATTACACCTTCGTAGTCTTTGCTTACATATAAGTCTTTTGTGTTTTCCCAACGATATGTGCCTTCGGTATAATTGTCTGCACTTATGTCTATCACTTGGTCTATTGATTTGAAATCACTTGGCATACTATATTTAATGTATGGTGCGTATTCAGGCACTTGTCCCGACTGCATTTTAACATCAAACATTGCCATATTATATGCAAGGTATGTGCAATTATCACCCGAACCTGTGTCACTTGATAGTCGTATTCTTGACTTTGTGGCACTTGCTGTCGGCGTTACAACACCTTTATAATTAGTTGCTGTTGTGGCTGTTGTTAAACTTATAGTCGCAAGAGTGTTCCATACAGTCGTGTAGTCTTCTATGTATATAATACCGGAATTGCCTGTGTTCCCTTCCACATCAACTGTTACTGAATACGCATAACATACTCCGTCATATTCGTATGTCTTGTCTGTGCCTTCGTATCGTATTACTTCTGTGCTGTCGTTTAATTTATTTTCAAAAGGCTTACAGGCAAATGAATAGGTCTTGTATAGATTACCAATTCTTGCAACTGTGCTTTGCCACGCAGTTAGTATGCTCGGTGTCCTAACTTTATATCGCTCTACTTTATTAGGTTCTATCGTTCCTGATACATCACGCTTACACATAAAGTCTATTGCCATATTAAATATATCTTGTGCGGTCATTTAATCACTCACTCTCTGTAATAATATTCCCGTATTTAATTATAACTTCTTCTTTACTTGCCAACACTTCGTATGTTCCTTCACCTGTTACAAGTTCTTGTTGTGGTTGCAATTCAACATAGAACACTCCTGTGTCTTTTTTTATAACTATATGCCTTACTTTGTTTGTTTTCGTTATGGTAATCATACAGCACCTCCGTCTGTAATAATCCACGATTTTGTTGACGCAAGGAAATTACGAGCAGTAGCGACATCACCTGCATTTGTATATTTTGTTGTTCCAACCGACAACGATATGCCTGTATTGACTGTTGTCTGTCCTGCCAATGCAACTAATAATAAATCATAATTAGCAGTCGATAGATATGCTCCTGTTGGGTATAAAGTTACATACCCATTTGGTGGAACAGAATTAAGTTTAATAACTTGCGACAAATCCTGATTGTATGATGACGCATCAATAAACATATTTGCATAACTCGTTACTTTTACACAATTCCAACCAACCAGCGATTGATTGAAAAGAACACAACCATTGAACACAGACAACATATGCGTTATGTTTGATACATCCCATAAATGTATGTTTGGAATTGTTGTTATTTTCGCACAACCTCTAAAAAAGTATGTAAGATTTGTAGTGCTTGTCAAATCTATAATGTCTGTTGCTGTTATTGTAAGATTTGAACAGCCCCAAAACGTTCCATTGCTGTTTGTAAATTTTAATGTTCCCCATTGTTTGATATTTGTTATGTTTGTTCTGTGCGTCCAAGTATTGGCAGAACGCCAACCAATTAAAGTTCCGTTAATTATAACTGTGTATGTTCCTGCCGAAGCATAAGTATGCGTTACTTCTGCTTGGTTATATGTTGTGATGGTTGAATAAGAGCCGTCGCCCCAATAGCACTTGAAATTATAAGTGCCTGTTGCCTCTAATGGCAAACTAAAAGTCGAGGTAATGTCAATATCGAAAATGAAACTTTTGCTTGTTTTAATTCTCGCATATGCACCTTTATTAAGCCCAAGCCCTAATCCTAACATAGTTATCTCCTATCTATACAACATTATAGTGCCACTTGTTAGTTTGATGTCTGTAAACCTACCGAACAATGTAGTTCCGGCACTTACTGTTCCAAACCCAGCACCTGTTGCAGGTGTTACATAATCGTTTACAGTTATATTGCTTGTTAGTGTTGTAAATACTGTATCGGTTAAACATTGTATAGCCCTAAACGATACAGGGTTATGTATGATAGAACCTATGCCTACTGTTATATTGTCAGCAGTTGCACCACCGATTTTCCAACCAGCACCTTCAACAGCAGTTACTGTCTTAAAGCATTTAGTCCCTGCTACTGTGCTATCTGCAATAGGTGTTATAACTTCTGTTATAACTTCGTCTGCGTGGCTTGTGCCTGTTACTGTTATAGTTCCCAATGTGTCGGTAGTGTTTACTGTTGCGTGGGTTACTGTGATGTTCATTGTCTGTGGTGGCTGTGCTGCTACTGTATACCCACCAACCTTAAACGCTGTTATCGTTACTATCTTGTTAGCAACAGGTGAAGCGTCTTTTAATTCCGTTGTGTCGTTTAATAACACAGAACCTTTCTGCCCTAAACTTGATAGCAATATATCTCCTGCTACATTTTCCATATAACTCATAATAATATCTCCTTTATCTATAATTTATATTACAAACAATACAATCTCTTTTGTTCCGTCATAAGTCCCTGCTGACATATCAACAGTTGTTTCTTCTACTGTTGCAGGTGTGCCGACTGCTCCGTTTGTTGCTACAATAGCAGTTCCTAATACACCAAGCATTACACTTGACGCACTATCTAATGATACAGGCAATCCAATTTCTTCGCCTATTCCACAGATAACACTATCTGCTACTGCACCTGTTCCGTCAATAATCCAATCTGCTCCTGTTACTGATGTTACTGTCTTAAATGCTTTAACGCCATATACCACGGTATCAGCAGAAGGTGTTATAACTTCACTTATAACTTCATCATCGATGTTAGTTCCTACAAAGGTTATAGTTCCAAGCGTATCAGTTGCATCGTTTGATGTATGTGTTACAGATACATTTCTCGGAACATCTGGCGTGTATGCAGCAGGGTCAGATGTTAATGTATAAGTCCCTACTTTCATATCAGCTGTTACTACAATAGCATCAGCATCTTCAACATCTGGTGAACCAAGATTGAAACATCTAACAGTTGTTCCCGACTTTGCTACACTTGCGTCTATCTGTGTTGCAGTAGATGATAATACAACATCTTCGTTTATCTTTGGCGATGTTAAAGTCTTATTAGTTAAAGTTTGTGTGTCGCTTTCACCAACAATATCACTTGTCGGTGGAGTAGGGCCGTCTATAACATTACCGTCTGCGTCCCATACAGCAATATCACCACTTGTTCCTGCTGTGCCTGTTACAACATTGGTGTCGTTTCCGGTCTTTGCTTTAAGCGAAGATGTTGCAATGTCTGATATTGTATTGTCGTCACCGTCTATTGTCTTATTAGTTAAAGTATCTGTTGTTGCTTTGCCTACAAGAGTATCGGTTGCGTTAGGTAATGTAATAGTTACATTATCTGTATGTGACGAAGATACTGTTGCTGTTTTACCTGTGGTAGCACCACTCATATTAAACGACACTTTCTTTGTTATGTCAGCACCGTCTGCTATGTTTACAGTCCCTGTGCCTTTACCTGCAATTAGTAAACTTGTATTGGTTTCACCTGCTGCACGAATTTGTGGTGCAACGCCTGTGTTACCACTTGCTATTCCGATATATGTTTTAGGTGTCGTTGCTTCTGTAAATATTAGATACTCGTCACCACCACCGTCATATATGCCGTCTGTCGTTACTATCTTTGGCGATGTTAAAGTTTTGTTAGTTAATGTTTGAACGCCTGTTAATGTAACATCACTTGTGCTTTCGGTCATTGCGTCAACAGAGAACCATTGTGTGTCATTACACGCAAAAGTAGTATAGTCATTTTCGTTGTCTAACTGACAAGCAACTCCTGCTGTTGTGTCTGCTGATGTAGCAGCAGTTGTTATTCCTGCACAAGTATCGTCTGCTATGTTTATGTTTAATGTTGCGTCATTACCTGTTGGGTGGACTTGCGTTAATATTACATATTGGTCAACTCCACCTACCATAAACATATCTGTTATTGCACTATTAGCATTAAACGCATTGCGTATTTTTGCTGCTACTATACTTGCTGTGTCACCTTTGTTAACAGCAACTGATAATGTTAATGGACTGCCTGTCATACCAGCAGCGGTTACAATAACAGCAGCATTACCTGCTGTCGTGATTAGGTTTGTTGGTCCGTCTATTGCCACTGTCGCTGTTTCTACTTGCCTTGTTGCGTCATATAATGTTTCTGTCCTATAAGGCAATATGGTTACTGTGTTTGCACCGCTGTCTACCTTGCTTATTGTTAAGTCGCGCACTCCGTCACTTACTCTTGGTAGTGTAACTACTATGTTACCACTCGTGCAGTTGCATTTTATTGCTTGGTCATTGCCTGTTGCTTGATAAACCGGACTTGAAATATTTTTTATCATTTTACCTGTTCTCCTTTTTCGTCTACTTGATTATTTTCACTTTGAGTTTTTATTCTGCCGCCTTTTTGGTTTAGTTTGTCGCTGTGGTGCATACGATAATGTCTTAATAACTCTCCTTGCGTCTTGCACTTAAAATCGCATTTCTTGCAGTCTCTATTTTTTAATGGTTCGTCTTTGGCAATAGGTTCTATGTTTGTAATGTCGTTTATCTTTATCTTTATTGCCGGAGTTGGTTCATAGACCTTTACTCTCTCACCTTCAAGAACCATATTGTTTTCAATGTAGTCAAACTTCTTTTTAGCCCTTATTATTATTTTTTCGTCATCTGTTACATACTCGCCCTTCGTGTCAAAGGTGAATAAAATCATATTCGTTTCGCCACTTCTAATGTTCAGTAATGGTTTGCCAAAAAATTTGTATAACATCTCTCTCGCTCCTTTGTTGGTTATGGGGGTGATACAGATTAGTGTATCACCCCAACCATTATTTATTTAATTTATATTAGTTCAATTACGTGAACTGTTGCAATGTGTTCTGACGCAAGTTTAGTGTCAGTATATGGCGTTAGTGTAATAGCGATAGTGCCTGTCCCCGATTTAACTTTCGCTGTGTCAAGTTGTAGGACTGCCATTGTTACACTTCCGCTACCTTTCGCTGCTACTGTTCCTGTTAGTGCAGATGTTCCTGCCCAATACTCCGAACTTGCCGCGATTGAATAGGTATATGCTTCCGTGTATGTGTTACTGAAACATATTACCAACTTATCACAACCAGCAGTCGGGGTATAGGTAAATACTTCTGCAAGGTTATCTGTGTTAGCGGTAGCGATATTATCTGTTGCTGTTTGCAACGTGTTTATTGCTGCTATCTTTGAGTTAGTTACTGTTACTGCCATTATAGTTCATCTCCTTTATTAGTTTTTATTAGAATTAGATAGTTGTTTCTGCTGTTGATTGAGTAGCCGCAATACATACTACTTCTTTTGGTTTCAACACTTTCGCACCAAACACGTGCAATCCTGCACATTGTGCTTTGAACGAACTTTCAACATCTTGAATAACTCTTGACTTCAAGATTTGCTGTGCATAACCAACTGAATTGTATGAACCTGCTAAACATTGAGTTACATACGAACCTTCTGTTCCTGTCTGCGACAGATTATTCGATACATAAATATCAGTTCCCCAATGCTGAACCCAATACACACCACTTTTCGCTCCACTCACACCTTCAAGAATACTGAACTTAATTCCTGCAAGTTCGAGTTTTTCCATATACCAAGGTGGAATTACGAGCCATCTCTGTCCAGGTCTTACATTTGCTTCGTCTAATTTTCTGCAAACAGTTGCAGTCGTTGACAATGCAATAGTAGCCGATACAGTTGCGGTAATGGTTGTTCCTGCTCCACCATACAAACCGAATACATATTCGTCTGCGGTGTTAAGCAATCCATAAGACGCTTCTTCAATGGCGTTTCCTTTAATGTCAATCAAACTTCTAAATGCTTCAATATCGTCAACATAGAAACTGTAATAGTTCTGTTGGTCAATCGGCATTGTTACCGCTGCGTCAGCAAGGTTTTCGGTTGAAATAGTTCCCGAATACGCTTGAATTGTAGGTGTGGATAACCCTACAAACTTAACGGTATCTCCTGCTTTTTCAATCTGTGCACCCATATCCATTGTGCAAATCTTTGTTGCTACGAGTTCATCGTGCAATGTCATCAACACTTTGGTTGATATTAACTTATCAATACTTTCAAGTATTGCCATAATAAATTCATCTCCTTAAAATTATTTTTTTTAGTTTATTTAATACTGTAAAACTTTCGTATGTCTGCCCAATGTCGTATACGCTCTCTGTCTGTCATAGCGTTTATCTTTTCTTCTGTAAGTGCGTTGTCCGGTTCACCGCCTTGAACAGTTACACTACCTGTGCTACTATCAGCATTGTGTTCGTTAGTTTCCAATGCTTTTAGTTTTTTGGTTAGTTCCTTGTTCTCGTATATGGCGTATGCGTCAACAAGTTTCTTGCCTGTCTTTACGCTTTCCCATACTTCCTGCGGTAATTTGTCTTTTGTTCCGTCAAACTCTCTTTCGTTTAATTGGCGGAAATAGTCTAAAAATGCGTTCATCTCATTGCGTTCTTGTTCGGCTTGTTTTAGTTTCTTCGCCTCTTGCACAAGTGGGTGTTTAGCGACTATCTCGTCTATGTCGTTAGTGTCAACACCACGATTGGCAAATTCTTCACGCATTTCTTGTTCTTGTATGCTTTGTTGAAACTCTTCTACACTATCAAATCCATACTTTTCAGATATATCTTCAACGCTGTGAACACCATAATCTGCTCCATACGTCTTTGATATTTCAAAGTCAACTCGCAATGCTTCCGCCTCTGCCTCTGCTGCCTCTCTTGCTCGGCGTTGTTCGGCAAATGCTGCGTTGGTTTCGTTCTTAAAGTCTTGTTCAACTTCTTCCGTATCTACACTTTCGTCAGGTGTATCTACTGTTTCGTCTACTTCAACTTCTTGTTCGTCAACCAACACATCTTGTTCAAGGTCAGCGACTTCTTGATTTTCTACGCTTACATTTTCATTATTCATTTTTCAATCTCCTTTGATTTTTACCCTGTTCAATGGGATAATTTATTTATACACTCTGTTGAGTGCTAAATACTTGTTGCTTCATCATTTTTAGCACAGTTGCTTCAAGTTCGTCCGGTGGTAGTTGTGCTAATTTATCTTTTGTTTCTTGTGGCAACGCGTCCATAAACTGTGCCATTTTCTCATAATTGATATTTTTCTCTGCTTGTTGTGTTTCTTCTTGTGCCATTGCCTCTTGGGTATATTGTTCTTCCTGTGCCACCGCCTGTTCCTGTTCAGCATTTAACTGTTCAACTTCTTGTTCTTGTTGCTGTTGCATTAACTGTTGTTGTTGTTGCAGTTCTGCTTTACTATCTTCAAGCAGTCCTTCACAGTTAGGTATAACACCCATATTTTTAAGTCTGTCAAAGTATTGGACTTTGTTTATTACACCCTGTTGAAGTAATGCGTCAAGTGTCTGTATCGCTGTTATCTCTGACAGATACGAACTTTCGCTAATATCTATCTTGGTATTTAACAATACATCTTCCATACCCTCTGTGTTAAACTCATCTTTAATAACTGTTCCGTTCTTTTCATAGTTTATAACTCTGCTTTTATATTTTTTAATTGTGAACTCGCCCCATATCAAAGCAAGGTCCTCTAAAAACTGTATCTTGTTTGCTATGATATTAGATAATGGTATTGCCGCTTGTTTCTGAATTGCCACTACCGCTACACCTGACGAATACCTTGCGTCTGCTGTCCCCATTAAAATATCGTTTGCACCTACAAACTGCTTGGTATAGTTAACCGCCATATCTATTACACTTAATATAGCGGAGTTGAAATTACCTGCTTGTATTTGTTTAACGATACCGTCAACATCACCGTCTGCCCTTATCGCTTCGCCTATGTTATTATTCCAACCGTCTATTATTCTTGTTCCGTCATACACTACTTTGCCAAATGCGTTCATTTTCATAGCATAAGCCACCATAGCAAACAGTTGGGATGTCCAACTGGGTGAGGCTGTCGGTGAGGCACTCGGGCGGGAAGCCTCCTCGCAGGGGGTTCATGTGCTGCTTGGTCCAGGATTAAACATCAAGCGCAGCCCAACTTGCGGTAGAAATTTCGAATATTTCTCGGAAGATCCCTACCTGTCCGGCAAGATGGCTGCAGCTTATGTTCGTGGCATTCAGAAACATGACGTGGCTGCATGCCCCAAGCATTTCGCGGTCAACAGCCAGGAAACCATCCGGATGTCCAGCGATTCGGTCATAGATGAGCGCGCGATGCGTGAAATCTACCTGACTGCCTTTGAAATCGTGGTCAGGGACGCATCACCCGGTTGCCTGATGACAAGCTACAACAAAATCAATGGCACCTATGCCAATGAACACACACACTTGCTGAAGACCATCCTGCGGGATGAGTGGAACTACCAGGGTATGGTGGTGACGGACTGGGGCGGCTCCAACAGCCATGTAGAAGCGGTCAAAGCAGGCTCTTCGCTGGAGATGCCCGCCTGTGGGTTAGAATCTGCGCAGGAACTGATAGATGCTGTCCACGATGGAAGGCTCGGTATGGAGGATGTGGACGCAAGAGTACAAGAAGTCCTTAAGCTCGCGCTTAGTGAACGAAACCAGCAGGCCGTGGATGAGGATAAACACCACCACTTGGCGATGCGTGCAGCAGGACAGAGCATTGTTATGCTGAAAAATGATGGTGACCTGCTACCACTACGCAAAGACGTTTCCGTTGCGGTTGTTGGTGATTTCGCCAGACACCCAAGGTACCAGGGTGCTGGCTCATCCCAGGTGAAGCCCACCAAGCTGGATATTCCTGTGGATGTAATCAAGAACAGCAGCCTGAAATACGCCGGTTATTCCCAGGGTTTTCACAGGCAGGATCAACAGGATGAGGAGCTCCTGACAGATGCTCTGGTCATCGCAAAAACTGCCGATGTCTTGATTGTATATATCGGACTACCAGAGTCTGGTGATTCAGAAGGCATGGATAGGCAGGACATTGACCTGCCTCAAAACCAGGTCCGCCTCATTGAAAGGCTTCACGAGCTTGGCAAGCCGATGATAGCTATCATCAGTGCAGGTTCGGCTATTTCTATGCCCTGGGCGGACCGCTTCCACGCGATTCTGCATGGATACCTGGGTGGCCAAGCAGGAGCGATAGCCATGCTTAAGGTGCTTCAAGGTGAAACCAATCCTAGCGGGAAGTTGGCAGAGACTCTGCCTCATACATTTGACAGCACGCCTGCAGCCGGTTGGTACCCTAGCACCGCACCTCAAGCCGTATATCAGGAAAGCATTTTTGTCGGCTACCGATATTATGAGAAGGTTCAAGAGCCTGTCCTGTTCCCCTTTGGGCACGGCCTCTCCTATACCAGCTTCGCTTACTCCAACCTAAAGGCTGACAGCAAGAAGGTTACCTTTGATCTTGAAAACACGGGCGCCTGCGATGGTTCTGAAGTTTCTCAACTGTACATAGGTCTTGAAAGCAGCCAGTTCTTCCGGCCGGTCAAGGAGCTGAAAGGCTTTGCGAAAACCTTCCTAAAATCCGGCGAAAAGAAATCCATTACCATCCTGTTGGATGACACAACCTTCCGGGTTTACCATGTGCCCAGCAGGTCTTGGCAGACGGAACCAGGCGAATACCAGGTTTTCCTGGGTGCCAGCTCCCAGGATATCCGCCTGAAGGGAAGCATTACTGTTGAAGGGCCCGGTATA
>ENA-UOOK01002977-UOOK01002977.1-fermentation-metagenome-genome-assembly--contig:-NODE-2977-length-19922-cov-19.294005_pt1 | contig 19922 bp, 16 predicted proteins | sample MGYA00245777_ERZ724023 | MGnify/ENA primary metagenome ERZ724023 (study PRJEB28704, sample SAMN03018312) | fermentation metagenome | biome: anthropogenic terrestrial biome; feature: soil...
GCATCACCATATCCCGACTTCCCCCAGGTAAAGAATTTTTTGCCCGGCGACAAATACCTGTCCGCCACATGGACCGTACCCATCCCTCTGCCATCATCATATCCCGCCATAAAGGAATACCGGGAATCGAAGATAAAAAACGAACTGGCTGCAGCAAGATTTGCATATTTTCTGATATCCACTCCATCACCGAAATCATAACCTGCAAAATTCCCTTTTACAACAGGAAAAGGAGAAACATGTGTCTTGTTATGAAAGGTAACATAATCAATATCCGGTGGAAACATAAGACGATAATGGTCATTCGCATGAACCGCCAGATTCGCCCACCAATGAAAAGTCTGTGTCTGTGGTGTAGGGTTATATAGTTTCACTTTTGCAGCAATACAGGCTTTATCCGGATGTATACTCACACCCACAAGGCTTTTCAAGCCGTTCATCGCTTCGGTTTCTCCCATCCAGGCAGTGACACTTCCATCCCTTCCCTCTTCGATCGTGGACTCCACAGGCAGAAAGGTAGTGGGACGATGGTGCTGCGGCCAGTTGAATTCAATTCCTCCCGACACCCAGGCACCGTTCAGTCCAATCAGCGCTGGTTTGATGACATTGTTTTTATAGACAAAGTTATAATCATTGACCTTATCATAGCCCTCATAGATTCTCCCACCGAGTTCAGGCAATACGGTAACTTTGATATAATCATTTTCCAGACATATCGCATCGTACTCATGATCCTTGTTCCGCTTCATGAGCAGCTTGTCATTTGTCTTGTAGGGATAGATATCCCCTTTGGTGCCCTGATTGATTCTCAGCTTATGGAAAATCGGCAGCCTTTCCTCTTCTCCCATTTCATAAGTAGGGAGTACAAGTCTCTCCCGCCATATTTTTGCTCTTCTGCTCAATTTCCTTATCCTCCCTGATACCTTATTTCAAGATTTCCGGCATGAGTCAATATCCAATCATGGGAATAGACTTCGGTGTCCTTTCGTAAGGCACAGTCTCCCCATTTTTAACCTGGTACAATACCGCAGATGTTTCCAGTGCTGCCTTGAACAGCTCTTTATGTGGCTGCATGCAGATATCCACCATCCCAATCTGATAGTTTTCCCCATCGAATCTGCCCAGACAGAACTGATCGTTGTATTGAAACCAATGAGCGCCTACACCATAAGGGTGGGCAGCACATTCCTCCACAAAGTGCCTCCACATCACACCACGTTCCTCCTGATTCTCCACTCCCTTCAGTCCAGTTGCCGGCAATCCCCGGTCCAGTGCACCGCAGTGGAACTCCCCAATCATAATTGGAAGATCCACACCGGCATTCCTGACAAATTCCATATCTGCAGCAGGATCAAAGGAGTAGCAGTTGATGGAGAATACATCAAAATACTTCCAGCCAGCCATCATAACGGTATTGTTTGCCTCAGACCAGCGCAGCCCCAGATTAAGATGATTGGAATCCACCTTTCTGCAGGCAAGGGAAGGCACCCTGATATACTCACGGATTAGAAATGCGGAGTATTCCCGTAAATCAGGCTCTGAGGAAGAATACTCCCCGATACAGTTGTCAATGGGGTTTTCCAGATCTCCGAAATCCGTAAAGTCAGATTTCCATGCTGCGTTCAACTTTCCAATCGTTCCATACCGGCCATGTAAGAACCCGATAAGGCCAACCCGACAGTATGTGCGGGCAGGATTGCGGAGAACCTCATTTGCTATCACCAGATCAGGCACAAAATTAAATTCCGGTTCATTTCTCAGGAAATATCCAATGAGCCATGGATCGTCCTTCCATTCTTCCAGAGTCTCAGCATATTTCCTGCATTTTTCATGGTATTCCGGTGAAAGGACATCGGGAAAATCACGAAAGATCAGCGTTTCCGTAGCAGGAAAGCCAGGGATCTCCCGGACATAGGGTATCTTGCTTTTCCCGTTGTTTACGTCCAGGCCCGGGAAGTTGCCTTGCGTGTTTATCCCATGTCCCATCAGTATATGATAGGATATTTCCTTCCACTTCTCCTCCCAGCTATTGCCATACGCCTTATAAAGATTGGCTTTCAGAAAACTGAACATCTTATAAGGGTCTGGTTCCATATATGCGGTACGTTTCAGAACCCCGCTGTCATAAAAGTCCCTGTAATTTGGTTCCTGCGGATCAGGAAGCCAGTCACAGAGCCTTTCAAAATGATCCACACGGCCCATATCCCCGGGACGTGTGCCACAGGGGCCAATGGAAAAATAGTCATAACCATCGGGATCCACCAGATGCCAGCGCCCGTCCGGTGTCTTGTGTGTTGAGAAAAATCCGCTTCCTTCCCTGAGCTTACGGGTGCCGTCGCCACCCCATTTGTCCCATTGAGGAAAGGGGTATTCAGCCGGCCCTTCGTTGGATTCCATGGAAGTCCTCATTTCCTCAGGACTATGTATCTTCCCCGGCCAATCCCCGGACTTCCACTGTCCAAATTCATCAACCAGTTTTTTGCCAGGCAGCGGAAAATCAGCGGGTCTTTGATCCGTCAGATGAAAGCCCTCCAAACGCACACGAACATCATGAAATGTTTCCTCGATACCCAGTTCCACACGTTCGACATCCTGAATGTCCGTACGAAGTCCATGAATCACCAGCTTGAGCGTGCCAGGCGTACGATTTGTAAAAATAGAACCATTGTCCAGCCAATTCAGATCAAAGCATACAAGGGTCTTTAACCCGGGCAGCAAACCAAATCGAACAGACATATGCTCTTCCCTGTCATCAGGTAAAAAGAAACGTACCATCATGGCAACAGAATGTGTCTCCATCACCTCAATATAGCCTGCAATATATCTCCTGTTTGTTTTCTCAGCGCCCGGAAGCGTAATCCCTCCACCGCTTCCTCCAAAAAGAACCTCCATACTCTCCGGTGTACAGGCAACGATCTTTGCCTCCCTTGCCTCTGATTTGGTTAAATCGATCGGCATCATAATGAGCTCATCCTTTCCATGCTTTTTTATGTTGAAAATTCAATCCAGAGTCTTTCCTGTCCATCCAATGTATTCAATTCCATAGCTTTCCTGAATATTCCTTGCATACACTTGTTTTTCACTGAAAAGATTACAAGAGCCGGTTTTCCCACTTTTTTGTTATAAAAGGCACCACCGTATACGATGGTGCCATAAATCAGTCAAAACAAACACGAACCTTAATGGCGGATCACCAATACACAGCTGGCAGCATGGCTTAATCCAGATTCTCATAAACCTCCTTCAGCTTTGATGTGCTGGCTACGGCATTGTCATAATAAGTTTTAAATGTTTGACTATTGAAGATAAGGATCTAATAGAAAAATATGTGGATAAAGAAGAGCTGGAATCTTACGAATACCTGTTTTCATCCTTATATATGTGGCGTAAGCTTAACAATGTTAAATATGCGATAGTAAATGATGTATTAGTAATAGAAAAAAATGAGGAAGGAAAGGGAACATTTTATGCCCAGCCTTTAAAATACAATAAAGAAAAATTAACTGAGCTTGTGGATATGCTTATTGAAAGGAATGATGACTTTACCGACAGGGATTATCTGTTTGGTGATGTTGATGAAAGATTCATAGAAGATTTAAAAAAATATACTGATTATAAAATAGAAATAAAAGAAGACATAAATGATTCTGAATATGTGTACAATACCAATGATTTAATAGAACTAAAAGGCAAAAAGTATCACGGCAAAAAGAACCATGTGAACTCTTTTGAAAAATCATATGAATATGAAATAAAAGCTATTGACAATGAAAAGGTCATTAAAGACTGTATAATACTGCTTCACAAATGGCATGAGGAAGTTGCGGTTACAGTGGATAAAGAAATGCTGATGGAAATTGATGCAATAAAAGATTTGTTTAGCGAGCTTCATTTTTTCGACCTTAAATCCATTGCAATATACGTTGACGGAGAACTGGCAGGCTTTGCCGTAGGAGAAACAGTAAACGACAAAATGGCTGTTATTCACGTGGAAAGAGGAGAAACAGACTACAAAGGGATATATGCATTCTTAAACAGACAATTTTTAATTGAAAGCTTTTCCGATATCGAATATGTAAACAGACAGGAAGATACAGGCAATGCCGGGTTAAGAAAAGCAAAACAGTCATATCATCCTGTAAAAATGGTTAAAAAGTACCTGGTAAAAATAGCTTAAATTCTATATATTATTTTTAATATTTTCTTTGTTATTTAGTTTAAATTAAGGAATTAACAGTAACATAAAATTATAAAAGTGATAAAAAATTTTTTTCAGAACTTTTATAATTTTCACAATTTTATCACATTATTAAGGTAATATTAAAATATAAACATAACAAATATATTTAAAACTAATATAGATATAGGAGGAAAATATTATGGATGACAATGAAAGAAATATATTCAATGAAAACAATGAAAACAATGAAAACAACGAAAACAGTTCTTACAACTATTCGGGATATAACAGTAATGGATACGGTGTAAATTTCGTAATGCCCAATATTGAAGAACCAAAAAAGAAAAAAGGTAAAAAAGCCTCATTTTTTAAATATGTGGCGGTAGCATTGGTTGCTGCGTTGATAGGAGGTTTATCGGGAGGTTATTTAGTTGCAAGCAGGATTAATGTACCGAGTAATAATCAGTCATCACCGCTTACAGCTCAGAATATAAAGATTAATTTAACAGATGATGTGTATTTTGCTGTAGCAGTAGCTGAGAAAAATCAAAAAACAGTTGTAGGAATTACAACAGATGTTGTCAAACAGTACAATACATTCTTCGGACCCCAAACACAAAAAGGTACAAGCATGGGTTCAGGCTTTATTATTGATCCCAACGGATATATAGTTACAAACGCCCATGTAATCGGAGACGGAAAGTATCAGAAAATAACAGTTTCATTAATGGATGGTTCAACAGAAGCCGGAGATGTGCTGTGGTATGATACAACTTTGGATCTGGCACTGGTTAAAATAAACAGAACAGGGCTGCCTACGGTAGAGCTTGGAAATTCAGATGAACTTAAGGTTGGTGAGCCTTCGGTTGCAATAGGGAATCCAATGACGCTGGATCTTGAAAGAACCGTTACCCAGGGTATTATAAGTGGTCTGAACAGATCAATTGCATTTGACAACGGAACAGTTATAGAACCATTGATTCAAACAGATGCGTCAATTAACGCAGGAAACAGCGGAGGTCCTTTGTTCAATGCAGAAGGAAAGGTAATAGGAATTAATACGGCAAAGATGAGCACAGCAGAAGGCCTCGGATTTGCAATACCAATCAATACGGCTAAGCCCATCATTGAGCAGGTAATTAAAGACGGTACATTTTCCACAGTGTATGTAGGAATTCAGGGAGTAGATGTAGAAACCTATGAAACTGCTTTAGGAATAGATGTTGCCGCAGATTATGGAGTAGTAGTTGTTGAAACAACAAAAAATTCTCCGGCAACAGAAGCAGGATTAAAAACCGGAGATGTTATAACAGCAATAGACGGAGATAAAATCGAAAGCATGTCTGATCTTAAGAGAAACCTGTATGAATATAAAGAAAACGACAAGGCAGAGCTTACAATACTGAGAAATGGCGAAGAGCAAAAAGTAACAATAACCTTAAAAATTAAACCGGCAAATTTTGAATAAGCACAAACACAAAAAAACAGGAAAACTTTCCTGTTTTTTTGTGTTTGTTCAGCTGTCATACTCAAACTTATAACCAACCTTCCTTACTGTAACAATGTACTTTCCATATTCTCCGATTTTAGAGCGAAGACACTTTATATGAGTGTCCACTGTCCTGTCATCGCCGAAATAATCCCAGCCCCATACTGCGGATAATATCTGGTCTCTCGTAAGAACTAAGTTTTTATTTTGCAAGAGATAATATAACAAATCAAATTCCTTTGGAGTAAGAATTGCTTTTTTGTCATCTGTTAAAACCAGCCGTTCACGGTATTTAATAACTAATCCGCCAAGCTCCATGTCCTGCATGCTGTTCTGTGAGGTTCTTTTAAGAAGGTTTTTTACTCTTGCAACCAATATTTTTGGGCTGAAGGGCTTTGAAATGTATTCATCGGCACCGGAATTAAATCCTGTAATCTCATCTGTTTCCGCATCCCTTGCCGTGAGCATGAGTATGGGAACATCACTAAATTTTCGTATATAGGAAGCAACCTGGTAGCCATTCATTTTCGGCATCATAACATCTAAAACAATAAGAGAAAAATCATATTCATTATCAAACTTTTTTATTGCTTCCTCTCCGTCAGAGGCCTCTGCTACCTTAAAGCCCTCCTTTATCAGATAGCTTGCAATTAGCTTTCTTATATTTTCCTCATCCTCAACCAACAATATTTTAATATCCATGCTAACCTCCAGCTCTCATTATATCAAATATCAACATTTTCCAGCTCAAACCAGAATTCAACACCATTTTCAACATTTTGAACACCGTACTTTTCATTATGCATGTCAATTATTACCTTTACTATTGCTAAGCCCAGACCATAGCTTCCCATGTTCTTTCTTGATTTATCAGCTCTATAGAAGCTTATAAAGATATTATCGATATCTTCATCAGGTATTTTTTTGCCTGTATTGAAAATACTGATCCTGCACCTTGAATCCTTAACGAAAGTTGAAACTCTGACTATACCATCTGAATCACAATACTTAACGGCATTTTCGTAAAGATTTTGAAAGACCTGCTCAATCCTGAAGTAATCTCCATATACAATACTGTTGTCAGAAATACTTTTTTCCACAGAAATATTTTTTTCCATCGTCATAATAGAATTTTTATATATGGTATCCTCGATAATTTCATTAATGCTGAAATTGGATTTTTCTAACTTTATCATACCCCCTTCAAGCTGGGAAAGCTTCAGCAGCTCCTGAACAAATTCAGACATTTTTCTTCCTTCGTTGATTATGATGTTAAGATAATCCTTTTTAGTTTCCTCATCAATATCTTCCATATCAATCAATGCTTCCGAATAGCTCATTATTAATGTCAAAGGGGTTTTAAAATCATGAGAAACATTTGCTATGAACTGTTTGGTCATTTTATCGGATTTTTCCAGTTTTACAAGGTCATCCTTTAATTTTTCAACATATTCCTGAAGCCTGTCAGCCATGTTATTTATGCTTGCAGATAACAGCCCGATTTCATCCCTTGACAATATGTCACACCTTTCAGAAAAATTTAAATTGGATATTTTATTGGCTACAACCTGGAGCTGCCTTATGGGTTTTGTAGTTCTGTCGGCCACAAAATATATTATGACTGCAACTATAAACAATGAGAAAATTGATATATACATTGAATAGTTAACTGCAGAATCTGACATATCTTTGATGAATTTTACCGGAGTCTGCATCAAGATATATTTATCATCCTTTACCTTAGACAAGACTGTTATGTCATTGTCATGCCTGTCCGATGCTCTGTTGCTGACGTAATAATTGTTGTTCTTCAGCTCATTAAATGCATTTTCTCTGTAAAGATTATTGATTAGCTTAAGCACCTCGTCATCAAAGGGATTTAACGAAAAATATTTCTGCCTGGAAAAATACTCAATTTCACCAATTCCTGTCTCAGTATTTAAAGAAAACAGGCATATTGTCATATTCTGACCCTCATAATTAATTATTTCATCAACAGTGGAATTCATGTTGCCCGATAAATATTTAGATTTAATATTATCCACCCCGGATTTCAAAGTTTTAATTTTATCATTGGTGTACATTTTGTCAAGTAGTGTATTTCCAAGAACTGCAGATAAACCAATATTTAAAATGAGAACACAGATAATTACAAAAAAAAGCTTATTTTTTAAACTAAATTTCAGAGCTCACACCTCCCGGAAGCAATAACAATATATTTTTAATAACAATATACCACAATTGTGATAAAAAAGTGAAGAAAAAAAGAGTGCTTTCGCACTCTTAACTGATAATTAAGTTTTGTCATCTGAGATCCTTCGCTGATGCTTTGGATGACAACTAATCATCCAGTCCAAATCTTTTCAAATCAGGTGATACTATTAAATTAGCGTCTGTTGCCGCAATTACTTCTTCAACTGTTGCTTCCGGTCCTAATTCTTCAAGGACAAGACCCTTGTCGGTAACTCTCATAAGACCCATTTCGGTAACAATTATATTTACCTGCTCCTTGGCTGTCAAAGGAAGAGTACATTGCTTTAAGATTTTAGGCCTACCCTTCTGAGTGTGAACCATAGCTATGATAACCGTATTGGCACCAACTACAAGATCCATTGCACCGCCCATGCCGGGAACCATTTTACCTGGTATTTTCCAGTTTGCCAGACTTCCCTTTTCGTCGACCTCCATGGCACCAAGTACTGTTGCATCCACATGACCGCCGCGGATTATACCAAAGGATGTTGCGCTGTCAAAGAACATACCTCCTGGAACTATTGTAGAAGGCATACCTCCTGCATTAACCAGTTCCCAGTCTTCTTTGCCCGCTTCGGGAGCAGGACCAAGTCCTAAAAATCCATTCTCTGATTGAAATGTTATATCTATGCCTTCAGGAATGTAATTAGAAACCATTGTGGGAAGTCCGATGCCCAGGTTTACAACATCACCATCATGTAATAATTGAGCTACCCTTTTTGCTATAACTGCCTTTGCATCCATTACCTGTCACCTCCTACTATATAGTCAACAAATATTCCGGAGCACATAACATCTTCCGGATCAATTTCACCAATCTCCACAATTTTGTCAGCTTCTACTATTACGATATCAGCAGCAGTAGCCATTAGTGGATTGAAGTTTTTCATAGTCTTATTAAAAATCATGTTTCCCTTTTTATCAGCAATGGATGCTCTTAATATTGCCACATCTGCTCTTAAGGGTGTCTCAAAGATATATTCTTTGCCGTCAATGACCTTTTTTTCTTTTCCGATTTCAGCCTCGGTCCCGATTCCTGTAGGTGTGTAAAATCCACCTAACCCGTTTCCTCCGCATCTTACCTTTTCTGCAAGTGTTCCCTGAGGCGTAAGTACTACTTCAGTTTCACCTGAGTTCATTTGATTCGCAGTTTCAGGGTTAGTACCCACGTGAGAAGCTATCATTTTCTTGAACTGTTTATTTACTACCATTTTACCTATACCCTTGTCAGGAAATCCCGTATCATTACAAATTAATGTCAGGTTCTTGACGTTTTTTTCAACAAGAGCGTCAATTAACCTTTCGGGAGTTCCGTTAGCAAGGAAACCGCCAACCATTAAAGTCATACCATCCTGCACCTTTTCTGCAGCTTCCTTAACAGAAATAATTTTGTTTACCATAATTTCATCCCTTCTTTTAGAATAATATATTTAGTATATTCAACAGTCTGAACCCTTCGGTTTAAACTACGAACTATCTTTGTACCAGCAGGGCAGTTCCCATTCCGCCGCCTATACATAATGTGGCAAGACCCTTCTTTGCATCTCTTTTTTGCATTTCATATATAAGAGATACAAGAATTCTTGCTCCCGATGCACCAATTGGATGTCCAAGAGCTATGGCACCGCCGTTAACATTGGTAATTTCAGGATTTAACCCTAAGTCTCTGGTAACAGCAACAGCTTGAGCTGCAAAAGCTTCATTAGCTTCAACCAGATCCAGGTCAGCAACTGTCCAGCCTGCCTTAGCCAAAGCTTTCTTAGTTGCGGGAACAGGTCCGATACCCATTACTTTTGGATCAACACCTGCAGAGCCATATCCTGCAATTTCACATAAATATTTAATTCCAAGTTTATCAGCCTTTTCCTTGCTCATTATTACCAAAGCTGCTGCACCGTCATTAATTCCGGATGCATTACCTGCTGTAACAGTTCCGTCTTTTTTAAATGCAGGTTTTAATTTTGCCATTTTATCCAAGGTTGAGCCATGTCTCGGAAACTCATCCGTATCAACTACTACAGGGTCACCCTTTCTCTGAGGTATTACAACAGGCACAATTTCATCCTTGAATCTTCCTGATTTCTGTGCTTCCTCAGCTCTGTTCTGGCTTTGTACAGAAAATTTATCCTGATCCTCACGGGTAATTCCATACTGCTCTGCAACATTTTCTGCTGTGATTCCCATATGGTACTGGTTGTAAACATCTGTCAGACCATCATAGACCATGTAATCCACTATTTTGTCGTCTCCCATTCTCTGACCCCATCTGGTTTTATTCAGAAGATATGGTGCATTAGTCATGCTTTCGGTTCCGCCGCACAATACAACGTCGCATTCTCCGCTTTCAACAAATTGTGCAGCCATGCTTACCGCTCTCAGACCGGAGCCGCATACCATATTAATTGTTAATGCAGGAGTTTCATTTGGAATTCCTGCTCCAAGAGTAACCTGTCTGGCTACGTTCTGTCCTAAGCCTGCCCCCAATACATTGCCAAAATATACTTCTTCAACAGCAGATGGTTCAATTCCTGCCCTTTTAATTGCTTCTTTTGCTGCAATTATTCCTAAATCTACTGCTGACAATGGTGCCAGAGAGCCTCCGAATGAACCGATTGGTGTTCTTGCTGCAGATACTATTACTGCTTTTCTCATAACTTTTTTCCTCCTAAGCTTTATTGTACTAATATTATAGCAAAATTCATGCCAAATAAACAATAAAAATAATTTGCCATATTTCAATAGTACAGCCTATGTATGAGTCTTTAATATATGCAATAACGCACATCATCAAAAAACATTGTTGCAAAATTGCATATATTAATATATAATCATGTACAATAATATATTATCACATTGTCCAAAAAATATCAATGGTATTTTTAAAAGATTTTCATCCAAAATAAAAGGAGGAAAAATGAATTTGCCTAATACTGATTTTACCTTAGGGTTTGTCATTACAGATAAAAAATTTAATATAGTTCATTACAATAATTACTTTAAAACAAGTATATATAAAAGCAATGAAGAGATCTTGAATAAAAAATTAACAATATATTTTCATGATATAAAGGATGATAGCGAACAAAATTTTTATTCTGTGAGATATATAGACAATTCAGTCTACTATGTGTTTCACGATGAACTGAATCTTTACGGTCATGAGCTGATTGCGTTTTTCTTTTATGATTTTACCGTAGGAAAAGAGCTGGATAAGCAAATTGACAGATTAAGTGGTCAGCAATACTTGCATAATGAAATGCTGAATAAATTAAAAGACGGCATTTATGTAACAGACGAGGAAGGCATAACAACCTATGTTAATGATGCTTTTCTGGACTTATCAGGATTAACAAGGGAACAAATTATAGGAAGATCCGTATACGATTTAAGAAGGCAGGATGTGCTTCCAAATTCCTGCTGTGCAAAGGTAATTGAAACAAAGGGTCCGGTCTCAACAATTAATAATTACTACAAAGGGCAGAGATGTCTTGTTTCAGGATCGCCCATATTTGATGAAAATGGGACTCTGAAAAAAACAATAGCAGTTATAAGGGATGTGTCTGAACTGGACGTCCTTATGAAAAACATAACTAAAGAAAAAAATTTATTCATCAGCAATGATGAATATGACGATTTTGATATAAAAACCGGTGATATAGTAAAGGAACCTATAAATAACAGCGAAAAAATGAAAAACATTTATAACAGGGCAAGAAAGATAGCCAAGGTTGACAGCACAGTCTTAATACTGGGAGAAACAGGAGTAGGCAAGGACTTTATTGCCTCATATATCTACAGTGTTTCAAGTCGCAGGAAAGGGAAGTTTGTTAAAATAAACTGCGGAGCAGTACCTGAACATCTGATGGAATCAGAATTTTTCGGATACGAGGAGGGTGCTTTTACAGGGGCGCTTAAAGGCGGGAAAAAAGGTCTGTTTGAAGAAGCAAACGGAGGAGTTCTATACCTGGATGAAATCGGAGATATGCCCTATACCCTTCAGGTAAAGCTGCTGAGTGCCATTAACGACAGAATGTTTTACCGCATAGGCGGAACTGCACAAATACAGTTCGATGCCCGGATTATTGCAGCCACCAATGTGGACTTAAAAAAACTTGTGGAAGAGAAAAAGTTCAGAGCAGATCTGTATTACAGATTAAACGTGGTATCCTTTGTAATTCCGCCTCTAAGACAAAGGAAGGAAGATATAATACCTCTTTCGCAGCAATTTATGGAATATTACAACAATAAGTACGGAAAAAACTGTTATTATACCGCCGGCTGCCTGGAAAATTTACTGAGCTATCAGTGGCCGGGAAATATAAGAGAATTAAAAAACATAACAGAACGACTCATATTGATGGCAGATGAAGCATCCATCGACAAAAAGCTTTTCACGGAGCAGTTGATGCTCAATGATTCATCCACAGAAAGCTATAAGTCCTTGTCAGAAAACAGAAGTCTTAAGGATAAGCTTGATGAATATGAAAAAGTTATAATTGAAACAACATTGGCTTCTTCAAAAAACATGAAGGAAGCTGCGGAAAAGATGGGAATAGACATATCAACCCTTGTAAGGAAAAAACAAAAATACAGGATGTGATTTATGTGAATCATTTTAAATATACAAGAAAACATTTATATAGGAGCTTTTGCAAGTCAGTTTTTGCTTTATGCGCCTCTGCATATAATAAAACTCTTCGTATATGCCAGAGTATCCCCGGATCATAAGGTAAAATCCGATACAAATCAAACCACCTAAGCCAATAACTAAGTTTAAAACTTAGTTATTGGCTATTTTTTCAGCTATAGTCAAATCTTTTTATCCGCAACATTTTCTCATATCTCATATTGAGCAGTAACTTGGTACAGTATAAATATAATAGAAAAATATTTTTACTTATATGGAATAAAATGACCTTAAATTGTAAATATTACTAGTATCGCTAATATCACATAAAGCAGTATGGAGATACCATGAACTTAATTAATTTATTGAAACCAGTGTTAAATTATGATGTAATTATAATTTTTCTGATTATAAGCTACATTTTAATTTTTAAAACCAGCAAAGGACTTAAGCAGAAAAATTTTCACAGAGATTATAAAATAGTAAGATTTACAGGAATTGTTTATGGGCTGATAGCACTGACGGCATTAATAACGAAAAACATTTAGGAGAAACTATGAGCATTTATGATGAATTAAAAGATACTGATATAAACAGTGATTTAAAGAAAAACGAATCATTTTTAAGACAAATATTCAAGGACGCAAATGATGTGATTTTCCGCAACATGAATATTGGACAAAATAAGAAAATAGAATTTTTACTTGTTTATGTTGATGGCATGACTACCAAGGATGCCATAAGCGAGTATGCTGTACAGAGCATGCTGGATACCGTAAATCTGGAAGAGCTTGAAAAGAGTCCCGAAAAAGAGCTGCAAAAAGCCATATTGAAAACAAAAATATCCATAACCGAAGTGGAATCTCTCAACAACCTGCAGGAATGTGTGGATAAAATGCTTGCAGGAGAGACAATCCTGTTTATAGATACGTGCACTAAGGCAATAATGCTTTCATCCAGAGGCTGGCCCGTCAGAGGAATACAAGAGCCTGCGGCTGAAACCCTGATCAGGGGAGCCAGAGACGGTTTTGTTGAAACAATGAAGGTAAACACCACCCTCATAAGGAGAAGAATCAGAGATCCAAGGCTTAAAATAAAGTACATGCAGGTAGGCAGCAGATCCATGACAGACATTGCATTAATATATATTGAAGATATTGTAAACAAGACAGTGCTGAAAACCGTTGAAAAAAGGCTCAATAATATAGAAATAGAGGCAATTTTGGAAAGCTCCTACATTGAAGAAATGATAGAAGATGATAATCTTTCACCCTTTCCCCAGATAGAAAACACAGAAAGACCCGATGCAGCAGCCTCCGCACTGCTTGAGGGAAGGGTTGTGATAGCAGTTGACAACACACCCTCAGTACTGATGGCTCCGGCAACCTTCATTTCATTTATGCAATCCTCGGAGGATTATTATGAGAGATGGATGCTTTCCTGCTTCACCAGAGCCATAAGATATATAGCCCTGCCCATAGTTGTGCTGCTTCCGGCACTTTATGTGGCTGTCACCCAGTTTCACCCCAATATGCTGCCTACCCAGCTTGCCCTCTATGTGGCCGCTACAAGAGCCAATGTACCCTTTCCGCCGTATTTTGAGGCTCTTGTTATGGAGCTGGTCATGGAGCTGGTGAGAGAGGCATCCCTGAGGATAACAACTCCGGTAGGCTCTACAATAGGACTGGTGAGCGGTCTTGTAATAGGTACCGCAACAGTGGAGGCAGGACTGATAACACCCATTGCGGTTATAATAGTTGCCTTGACATCCTTAGCCTCATTTGCAATACCAAGCTATAATTTCAGCACAGCGCTGAGACTCATAAGATTCGGGTTTATTATACTTGCGTCAATATTCGGATTGTTCGGTATTTCGGCAGGCATGTGTATTTTAGTCATTCATCTGTGCACCCTGAAAAGCTTTGGAGTACCATACCTGACTCCGCTGACTCACTTTGTGGAAAGAAAAAGTGATTTGAAGGATACAGTCATCAGACCAAAAATCAGAAACATGGTTCATAAACCAAAATATCTTCAGGTTGAAAGGGGGAAAAAATAATGTTCGACCAGGGTATTACACCGTACCAAAACCTGTCAATGCTGATACTGGTGTCATTCGCATTCCAGTCAATGCTTATGCCACTGATTCTGTCAGAGCTTGATGGACCCGTGGGCTGGATAACCATAATAATTACGGCATTTTTATTATACATGGCAATTAAGCCCATAAACAGGCTGCTTTTAAAATACAGAGAAGACACAATTATAGGGATTTCAGATAAAATACTTCCCAAGCCTGTTTCAAAAGCAATAGGAATTTATTACATACTTATGCTGCTTCTTTCAAACAGCATACTGATGAAAGATTTTGCGGAACAGATAAAATCAATGATGCTGTTCAGGACACCCCTTAGTTCAATAATTATTGTAATTTTACTCATAGCAAGCTATGGAACAAAAAAGGGAATAAAGACCATAGCAAATATTTCATCAGTCACTGTTTTAATAGCATTAATTCCATACCTGCTGATAATAATATTCTCTACATACTATGCGGATTATTCAAATATTTTTCCCATTTATCCGATTGATGCAAGCGGAGTTTTAAAGTCAGTTCCGGGAGCAATACTTGGGTTCTTTGGATTTTCAATATTATTATTTTCAAATTGCAAGGTTACAGAAAAGGAAAAAAATGTGGCAATAATGAAAAAATTTATTATTATCAGCATGTTCATATACATTGTATGTTACCTGCTGATAATAGTAAAATTCGGAATAAAGGAGTCTGTACACCTGGTATGGCCCTTTATATCAGTTATGAAGTTTGTGAATATTCCCGGATTTTTCTTTGAAAGTACTGAAATAGTAGGCTTATGTTTTCAGTTTATCGTTACATTCTCATGTATATGCATTATTGCGTATTTTACAAATTTAGCAATGCAGGAAACCTTTAATACAAGAGAAAATGGTTTTTTCATCTATATACAGCTTCCTATTTTATTTCTTTTTTCTTCGATATTACCGGGAATGTACATGATGTTTCCATATATACACTGGCCCATACTGGTATTAAGCGGATTAAATTTCCTGATTCCGCTGATAGTGGCTCTGTTTGATAAGTTGCAGCATAAGGCCGGTAATAACTAACATATATGTGTAAGAGGTTCATATGACAAGAATTAAAATAATTTTAATAACCCTGCTCACATCCCTGATCCTTACAGGATGCTGGGACAGCGTTGAAATTAATAAAAGAGAATACATTTATGCCCTGGGCATAGATAAAAACCCTCATAATCTCACGTTTACATCAGAAGTACCAAAAATAAATGAAGGAAGCGAAGAGCAGCGTCTTATTTATGTTAGAGACAGCAACGACTTTGCAGATTTCTATGCCACAAGCTATCTTCATTCTGAAAAGGTAATTTCAGACAGGTTGATGCAGGTAATAGTTCTGGGAGAAGATGTTGCAAGAGATTCTGAAATCGTAAAGAGAATATTCGATGAAATACAAAGATCACCTCAGATAAACAGGAGGGTTAAAATTTGTATTGCCAAAGGAAAAGCTCAGGATATTATCAACACAGAAATTCCCGTCAATCCAATCGTGGGAAGATTTTTAAGCGATATGCTGGTCAAGCTTAAAAGGGAAAGCTATCAGGACATCTATACCTTTGACGAAGCCATCTTAGACCTTGGCAAGACCGGTAATGCGATGATTCCGGTAGTAGAAATAAATGATAAAAGCTTAAAAATCGAAAGAGCTGCAGCTATTAAGGAATATGAGCTGAAGGGTTTCTTAGAGCCTGAGGAAGTATCAGCAATCATGGTACTGCTGAATCCGGACAAGGCAAGAATACCGAACATCAACGTAAACGTTGAAGGTACAAATATATCATTAGGAGCTGTTGACATCAGCATGATAAAAGACACTAATTTAAAAGATGAAAAACTAAGCGTAGATTACTATATAACAATGTACCTGTATGTGGATTCATTTATCATAGGCAGCAACAAGCTAAAAGATCATGAATATCAGAATAAAATAAAAGATGAAGCAGGAAAAAGCTTTTTGGCGGTTGCTGAAAAAACAATAGATAAGCTTCAGCATACCTATAGGACCGACCTGCTGAAAATAAAAGATGATTTATATAAATATCATAAAAAGGACTATGAAAAAATAATGGATAACTATGACGAGGTTTTTGAAGCAGCAGATATAAAAGTACATTTAGATATGAAAATTAAAAGCACAGGCCTGGTTAAATAGAGGAGGATAAAATGAGGTATCATAAGAAAATAATTATTTCGGCAATACTGGTTGTGGCGGCTGTAGTTACCGCATACACGGCAGAAGCCTACACAGGAATGGCAAAAATAAACGACAAGGTTATACGTCTTCATGTTATTGCCAATTCCAATACAGCTTTTGACCAGCAGCTTAAATATAAGGTAAGAAACAGTGTAATCAATAAGTTTAATAAGGAATTTGAAAATGTATATTCAAAAGAGGACAGTGAAAAGTTAATTGTTGAAAAAATCAATGAAATAAGGGAAGAAGCGGAAACAGTAATCGAAGAAGAAGGCTGCGACTATGAGGTAAATGTCTATTACGGGAATTTCAAGTTTCCCCGAAAGTTTTACGATGATATAGCATTGCCCGAAGGATACTATGACGCAGTCAGAATAGAAATAGGAAAGGCAGAAGGCAATAACTGGTGGTGCGTAATGTTTCCGCCCCTGTGCTTTGTGGACTTCGGTCAGGATAAAAATGCAGAGCCTGTCATGAGCATTGAAACAGAAAAAAAACTTCAGGAGGTTCTGACACAGGAAGAAATAGAAAACATTAAAGTCAAAAGAGGAATTCAGGACATTCAGCTAAAGTCAAAAATATTTGAATTTATTCAAAAAGGAAGAGTTGAAAAAGCAGGGGTAAAGTCAGACGCCAACCCCGGCATTTATGCACAATCCATAAATAGCAGGTAGCAGCAATGAAAACTGGGACAGTACTGTGATAAATATTCTTCCGATCACAATACTGTCCCATTAGTATTTAACACGGTATTTCCAGCTTTTTAATTTTGTACTGCAGTGTCTGCCTCGGGACATTTATAAGCTTTGCAGCTTTGGAAATATTATAATCAGTTTGCTTCAGGGCGGATTCTATTACATGCCTCTCAACCTTTTCCACTGCGGTGTTAAGAGGTTGTATGGAGCTAATATCACATGATCTGTGGCTGTTTGTGAGAAAATTTTTAAACTGGAAGGGCAGGTGCTCTTCCCTTATTAACTCTCCATCATACAATGATATGGCACTTTCAATTGCATGCTCCAGTTCTCTCACATTTCCCGGCCAGCTGTATTCCATAAAAATGTCTAAAACTTCACCGGAAATTCCGTTGAAAAACTTATTACATTTTTCGTTATACTTTTTTATAAAATGCTCCACCAAGAGAGGAATATCCTCTCTGCGTTTAGACAAATCAGGAATCAGAAGGGTTATAACATTTAATCTGAAAAACAAATCCTGCCTGATCTGCCTGCTTTCCACCACGGTATTGATGTCTGTGTTTATGGCTGAAATAATTCGTACATCAACATCAACGGTGGTAGCTGAGCCAACTCTCCTGACCATTCCGTCCTGCAGCACCCTGAGAAGCTTTGGCTGAATTTCCAAAGGCATGGAATTTATCTCGTCCAGGAAAAGAGTTCCGCCGTTGGCAAGCTCAAATAAACCCGGTCTGTTCTCGGCCCCCGTATAGCTTCCCTTAACAGAACCAAACAAGATGCTTTCCAACAGATTTGAAGGCAGTGCCGCACAGTTTTGTGCAATAAAAGGTCTGTACTTTCTGCTGCTTGAATTGTGAATCGACTGAACAAAAAGCTCCTTGCCCGTTCCGGTACTTCCTGCCAGCATTACCGGTGAATCCGACATAGCAGCCTTAAGACCCAGAGATTTAAGCCTGAGCATTTCCTTGTTCTGTCCGATTATGTCAAGGAAATTAAAGCTTGCGACAGACTTTGAAGTTTTAGTATTGCTGCTTTCTCTTTCATACAGCTCTTTTTGCAGATTCACTATTTTTTCAGACAATTCACGAACCCTTGTTATATTTCTCGAAACCTCAAGAGCACCCAGCACCTTATTGTTATAATAAATAGGAATTGTTGAGTTTAACGTAGATATTTTATCACCCTTATAATTGTTGAAATTTTGTTCAACATTGTAAATAGGCTTGCCGGTTCGTAAAACCCTTAACAATGTACTTGTTTCAAAAGTCAGTGACGGATATACCTCTAAAATGTGTCTTCCGATAGCCTTATCCATATCAATTTCATCAAGCTGTTTTGCCTCAACATTGTAATAAACAATCTTACCTGAGGCATCAACTATATGAATTCCGTCATTTATTAAATCTAATGCGTTAATTAATGCATCAAAATATTTTATATCCATAGGCTCCTCTTTCGTGCCGAAAAACCGGCGTGCGGTGCTTAAAATTAAGCACTAATGTTCGTGTTTTTCAAAATTGCTAAAAATATCGTTTATAAAATATCAATTTGTATTTTATTTTTACTCTCTTCCGTTCCGCCAAAAATAACAGTATATTCGATGTAAACAGAACCTCTTCCAAATTCGTCAAGGCGGTAATTATAGCTGCTTGTATTAAAACTCAGGTCAAAGGCTCCGTAAGGAGTGGAATATAAATTACTGTAGCTTTTATTTTCTTCAAATTCCATTCTTGAAGAAATGCCCCCAATCTTTGTCATAATCAGTTTATTTTCGAAAATTCTGAGTCTTGTCTTTGTTCCTTCGATTTCGCTAAGGTCGCTTTCATCATAGTTTATGATGATACAACGGTCGTTACGTTCCATGACAGCCTCTGTTATCAGCTCTATAATTTCTTCATTTCCCACTTCATCAATTGTCTGTGTGGTTGTCAGCTTTAATTTAATTGTATCCAATTTCAGTTCCTTTCTCTAAAGGTTATCTATTGCAATTTCATACAGGTTGTTAATTTCCTTTTTCAGGAAGTTGCCCCCTATTCTTCTCAGACGCTCCGGCGCATCAGATGCGTAATATTCATACCTGGGTTTGTCGTAGTTTTCATTAAGCATTTCGCTTTCCGTGAGAAGCTTCTTCAGATCCCTTGCGGTTTCATAGGCAGGGTTAATCAGCTTTACATTCGGACCCACTACCTTTCTTATGGTATTCCTTAAAATCGGATAATGAGTGCATCCAAGAACAAGAGTGTCAACATCATGTTCAATCAGTTCATCCAAGTACTTTTCTGCAGTAAGCTCAGCCACGTTTGAATATTCCCAGCCCTCTTCAACTATGGGAACAAACAGAGGACAGGGTATTCCGATAACCT
>ENA-UOOK01002978-UOOK01002978.1-fermentation-metagenome-genome-assembly--contig:-NODE-2978-length-19919-cov-3.575916_pt1 | contig 19919 bp, 18 predicted proteins | sample MGYA00245777_ERZ724023 | MGnify/ENA primary metagenome ERZ724023 (study PRJEB28704, sample SAMN03018312) | fermentation metagenome | biome: anthropogenic terrestrial biome; feature: soil; material...
GCGGTACTTATTCGATGGTCAGTTTGCCAACGATACAAAATATATCCTCCGGCAGCTATACCGTCACAGTCACGGCCGCAGATCCTAAAGGCATGTCGGACATGAAGACCATAAATTTTACAGTAAATGATTTAGGTATATCAGGCGCTGTTTCTCATACTTCTAAATGGGAAGAAAACAGGCTTAAGTATAATCAAGCCGCAACATTGGCGGGACGCAGCACTCACTCTGCAGACGAGTTTTTTCCAGGTGAGAAATATATGCTGACCGGAACAACCACCGTGATCGATCCGTCAAGTTCTGTGTCGGCTCAAGCGGTGACAGCCTCCATATCCGGTACAAGCTACAGCACTGTATTAAATAAGATAAGTGCGAGTAAATTTAACGGATCACTGTGGAATGAGAATATGTTACGTTGGGATGACAGAAGTGTAGACTTTATATTTACCGTCACATACAGCAACGGGACTGTAAAATCCACCATTGTCCGAACATACATCGCAGATGATGAATATTGGCGGCTGCATATGCTGTTTTAAGAACTGTGGGCATTAGGCCGCAGGCTAAAGGTCAAACCTACAAGAAGCCGCAAAGATGTAGAACATATCAAAGCGGCGCGTACGAAATTTTATGAGGAAAACCACATATTCAGTGTGGTACACTTTAAGAAACCTTATCTGCAGAGGAGGGGGAGAAAACATGATCTTCTATTTTTCGGGCACAGGAAATTCGGCATGGGTTGCAAAGCAAATAGCTGCCGGAACAGACGATATCGCCATAGATATAGGAGAGCTTATAAAAAGCGCGGGTACGCAAGCTGTCCCGGAGAAAGCAGAGCGCATCGGAATTGTTTTTCCTGTCTATGCCTGGGGCGCGCCGAATCCGGTTATTCAGTTTGCAAAGAAATTGAAAGCAGAGAAAGACGTTTATCGTTTTGCTGTCTGTACTTGCGGAGATGAGGCGGGGCTCTCCTTGCGGCGGTTTTCCAGGAACTTTCCCCTTGACGGCGCGTGGTCTGTCATCATGCCCAATAATTATATCTTCATGTACGATTTGGACTCTCCGGACCTGGCAAGACGGAAAGTAAATAATGCAAAGACAAAAATTCCGGAAATCTGTGAGGCGATCCGCTCAAAGAAAAAGGTTTGGGATGTTTATAAAGGGCCATTTCCATATGCCAAGTCCTATCTGATCAATCCGTTATTCAAGCGGTTTACCGGTAATCCAAAAGGCTTTGAAGTGGAGAGCAGCTGTATTTCATGCGGCCTTTGCGAGAAAAAATGCCCGCTGGGGAATATTTCGATAAAGGGCGGAAAGCCGGAGTGGGGCAAAAATTGTACCCAGTGCCTGGCCTGTATCCATCACTGCCCTGTGCAGGCTATCCAGTATGGAAAATCTACAAAAAATAAAGGCAGATACATTTTTGAAAATATGGTGCCATAGAAAAATGTCCATTGAAGTGAAGGGGATACGCTGGGCAGCGCACCTTTTTGTATCATGATATACTCTAAACTTTCATATGCTAAGTTAGAAGAACAGCTGACCTGGAGCAGACTTGAAAGTATTCGTAATCCAATGGAAGAAGCTGATCCGCTATGGCCTGTTTCTTGCATCTGCATGGCTGATAATTCTTTTCTGCAGAGTAAGTTTTCAAGCCATACCGGTTTTTGATTCCCCGGCGGCGAACTATTTTGAACCTCAAAAACCAAAAGGGGGCTCGCTGGAAGAAATGTATTTAGACGCTCTTATTGCCTCAGTGATGCCCTATATAGATCAGGCCGTCGCTGACTATTATATAGAGCATATTGGTTATTCTCCCAATGTGGACCCATGGGACATAAAAGTGATCTACATAAAAAGGCCCAATGGCGATAGAACTGCTTACTTTGAAATGAAGCTGGAAATGCAGCCCTACATGGGAGCACATAATTCTATCGGTGTTGACCAGATTACTTTAAGCATCTTTTCTAACAGGGTTGAAATTGATAATTTTAAGCATGTCAAAAGCTTTCCTATTCCGTCGTGGCTGAGATAAAACCGAAAAATGGCTTATTTCAGAAAAAAATGACACTTCCATAAAAGATATGATATGATCATTAAAAGAATATTGAATTCTGGCAGGAGGAAATTCATTGGGAAAATACACTACAATTATATTTGACCTCGATGGGACTTTATTGAACACCTTGGACGATTTGGTTGACAGCGTGAACTATGTGATGACTTATCTTGGTTTCCCGGGAAAAAGCCGCAGGGAGGTCAGAAATTATGTTGGAAACGGTATGCGCAGGCTGATGGAGCTTTCACTGCCCCAGAATGTAGACCCGCATCAGATTGAACAGGCCTTCTCCATATACAGGGATTATTATACTGAGCATTGCAGGGTCAAAACAAAGCCCTATGGCGGGATCCTTGAGCTTTTGGGAACGCTTAAAAAATCCGGCTATAAAATGGCCATTGTATCAAACAAAAACGATGCTGCGGTAAGAGCGCTGAGGGACATTTATTTCAGCGAATATATTGAAACAGCCATTGGCGAAAAAGAAAATATCCGGAAAAAACCGGCGCCGGACACAGTCTTGCAGGCCTTAAAGGAGCTGAACAGCAGCAAAGGGGAGACCCTTTATATTGGTGATTCGGAAGTGGATAAACAGACTGCTGACAATGCGGGAATGCAATGTGTACTTGTAAGCTGGGGCTTTCGGGACAAGGAGCAATTGGAAACACTGATGCCTGCAGGCGTTATTGACAGTCCGCTGGAACTGTTGGACTTTTTATAATATTCCCGCCGGCCCAATATGGACTAAAAATCGAACATAATGAACATAAATAAAGAAGCCTATTATACGATTTTGAGGAGAAAAGGATATGGGTACTAATTTCTTAGATACACTGCAGCTGTTGTTTGGCATATATATTCTGTTCTTTGCCATTAAGGGCAATGGGAAAATCTATGAGCTCAAAAGCACTGCTGATTCCAATACTGAAAAAGTTCGGAAAGTGCTCCGCCGCTTTTATTTCGCGGCAGGCATCACCATGACGGTGGACGGTGTCGCCAGTATGCTCAGGTATACTATGTTTGAATTGCAGACAGGGGAGAACGGAGCGGAAGTCCTCGTCAGGAAAGCAGCATGGCTGCCCATGCTCAGCTATGATTTCTTGAGGAATGTTACATTAGTCTGTTTTGTTCTGGAAATAATCACTATTGTTCTGCTGGCAGTTTATATCAGCAAGCAATCCAAAGGAAGCCCTGCCCGCACTAAGATCGGAGACCTGAAAGAAAAACAATAAGAATTTTTACGGCTCATCTGTGCCATATTAATGAAGGACCAATAAAGCATCTATGAAAGGTTTGAATAATATGGACGACAAACAGATGAAGCATTACAGGCATGTTCTGGATCAGCATAAAGAGCACCATTTGGAGATTCTGGACGACATGGAGAATTTGACCCTTGGGGAGAATGACAATAACGGGTCCAGCGAGCTGTCTACCTATGATAATCATCCCGCAGAAATAGCCAGTGAATTGTTTGATGTGGAACATCAGATGGCCTTGAAAAAGCTGCAGGAAAATGAGGTTGACGAAATCGAACGGGCTAAGGAAAAAATAAAGACGGGAACCTACGGTGTATGCGAGAGCTGCGGAAAAGCCATTGACACCAAAAGGCTGGAGCTGCTGCCCCATGCCAAGCTGTGTATTGACTGCGCCAGGGAATCGGATGCGTTTGTGCAGGAGCTAAAGGAAGACAGAAGGAAAAATCGGCCCTCTGAAGAGCAGGTGCTTCATTCTTCGAACATCAATGACAGCTCCAGAGGCGAACAATTCAATGATTTGATGGAATATGGCTCATCAGATTCCCACCAGGACAGGGGCGGAAAGATTGTTCAATAATGAAAGATGAGATCGGGCTGATCAAAGCCTGATCTTATCATCGTACCGCTCGTTTCCGGGTTCAAAGTGAATCACGGGGAAAACCATTTCGGCGATGGTTCCCACGCCCGGTTCACTGGCATAATACAACCCATAGTTCTCTCCGAATTGCAGCTGTATCCTTTCCTTGATATTTCTGATACCAATGGTATTAAAACGCCTGCCTTTTGCGGAAGTATCCTCATTTAAGCTGTTTACTACAGCCAGATCCATCCCCGCGCCGTTATCCACCACCTCCACATGGAGCTTTCCGTTATCAATAAAAGATATGACCTTGATGAACCCATCGCTTTCAATATCTTCAAAACCGTGGATAATACAGTTTTCAACCAGGGGCTGGAGGACAAAACGCAAAATGGTACAATCCAATGTTTCGGGATCCAATGAGGTTGAAAATTCAAAGGTGTCCCCATAACGGAATTTTTGAATCTGGATATAATACTTGAGATTTTCAGCTTCACTTTTTAAGGTAGTCAGGGTGTTTGTATTGCTCAGATTATACTTTAGCAAATTGATCAGGGCGCTGCACATTTCTGCGATATTGTTCATATTTTGCATGACGGCCAGCCATTTGATGGAATCCAGTGTATTATATAAAAAATGCGGATTGATCTGAGCCTGGAGTATCTGAAACTCAATTTCTGATTTGCGCTTTTGAGAGGCCATTTCCTTATGGTAATAGTTTTGCAGCTGATCCATCATAATATTGAAGGTATCGCCTAAAATTCCTAATTCATTGTGCATCTTTAAGGATACCCGAAATCCCCGGTCGCCTTTTTCAATGCGTCGGCATGCCTGTATCAGGGTTTTTACGGGCCTGGAAATGGACTGGGTGACAAGAAAAATATATACAAAACAAATAACGGCGCTAAAGACGGTGATGGTATTGAATATACTCAGAATATTTCTGCTGCTTTTGGTGACAGGAAGGGTATCGATCATTCTGACTATTTTCCAATTGGCCATATCAAGGGTTTGCGTGACAATAATACTGTCTCTTCCAAAGACAGAAGCTCTCAATTGCAAATTTTCAGAGGTCAGTATTTCAGGATACTGCTTAATAACAGGCTCGTAGGAGCTTAAAAATGGGTGATTGAAAATAATATTGCCGCCCGTATCGACGACCATGACTTTCTCGTCCAGCTCCAGCGAAGAGATGGTAAACATTTCGCGGACCAGGTCGTAGTCGATATCCAGAACAATCAGACCCACAAGCTGCCTTTTATCCAGATTATAGACCGGGCAAATATAAGACATCACATTAAAGAAGGTATCCGGATAATATTCCACCTGGTGCAGCTTGGTCCAAAACTCATTGGGCCCTTTTTTCTGGTCCATTTTACCAAAATACTCCGCAACAAAACCATAGGTTTGCCTTGCATCCACGGAGAGAATATTGGAATAAACATCACCCCGCTTGCTGACGATATGTATTCCTTTGATAAAAGATTGGACATCGGTGATACCCAAAAGGAGGTTGCTGATTTCATTGCGAAGCTGTGTTTGCTCCTTGGAATCCTTCTCCGGCTCATTGGTCAATAATTCCACGATTTTTGATTTGGAGCCCAGCGCATTTCCCGAGCTCCGGATAAGATCTGCGGTAAAATCAAACTGTGATTTTATTTTATTGGTGACGAGCACATTATAGTCCACCTCGTACTTGCGCAATTCATCGGAATAGACAAATTGGTTGGAGGCCCACATAATCGTCAATAAAAAAACAGTAAGAACAGCCATACCAATGAAGATTCTAAAAGAAATCGAATGAAAACCCACTGTGATTACCCCTTTCTGTATTGATAGAAAAAGGAATGCAGGAATGCTTTTTTAAAAGACAGAAAATGAAACTTATACACAGAATATTATAGCAAATTAATGGTATATTTGCCTCGGGCAATAAAATTTATTTGTTTTATGCAAAAAGATGAATTATGATCATAATAGTAAAAATTCCCTTATAGCGGAGGGTAAAACCATGAAAAGGGTTTTGATCGTTGATGATGAATTTCTTGTCCGGCTGGGGCTCAAGACAACCATTGACTGGGAAGCCCATGGATATAAAATTGTCGGTGAGGCCGCCAATGGCAAGGAAGCATTGGAAATATTTGACCGGCTGGATCCCGATATATTATTGACGGATATTAAGATGCCGTTTATGGACGGCTTAAAGCTCATTGAGGAAGTCCAGAAAAAGAAAAGGCATTTAAAGGTCGTCATTCTAAGCAATTATGATGATTTTGCGTTTGCCCAGAAAGCGGTTAAATTCGGTGCCACCCGATATATTTTAAAATCGGAAATGAATGAGGCTAATCTGATAGAGCTGCTGGAGACCCTCAGTGATAAAGGAAGGGAAGAGGCGGAGGAAATCACCATTTTAAAAATTGACCGGGAGAACTATTTAAAGAATCAGCTGTTTGGCAAACCGGTCAACGATGATTTTCTGCCTTCGGCATTATCGCCCCCGCCCAAAAACTTATTTCAGAATGCAAATTACATACTGGTCAAGGGGTTTTGTGAGACCTCCCAGCTCACCGACAATTCAAGGGATATGCTTTCCAATACGGTGAAAAATATTATAGAGCATGCATTTTCTCAATCTGTAACCGTTTCATATTTTTATAAAAATCAGTTTTATTTTACTTCTATCTTACAATTCAATGAAAAAATAAAGGCCAATCTTTCCAATGTACTGGACTATATGAAACAATTGATCCGAAATATCAAGCAGTACTTTGATGTAGTCGTGCAGATCGGTATTAGTGACCGCGGCGAACCTGAACGATTTCCATACATGATCGCGGAAGCGGAACTGGCCCGGAAAAGCTGCTTTTTTACATTGAATTCAATCGGGCAATATAATGAAATGGTCATGCAAAATGGGAAATATGTGCGCATCAGCTATACCAAGCTTTCGTCCTTTATTGATGAAGACAGACGAAAAGAGCTGACCGAATATATTAATGAAATTTTTAATAAGCTTAAAAGAATTGGGAGCTATCCCATCTATAATAGCGCCATTATTGATCTGCTTTCTATTGCAAAATCTATTTGTGAAACATGTAAGCTGGACCAGCTGCCCTCTTTGGCCCCAATCAAGTTTTCCTATGATAACTTTTCTGCCATGCCTTTTATCAGCGATGCAGAAATCTATATCCAGGGACTGTATGACACCATTGCCGAAGCCAAAATAAATCATGAGCCGGATTATTCCCTGACCATACGAAATGCCCTTTCCTATATCAAGACAAATTATGCCAGTAATATTACTTTATCCGATGTGGCGGAAGCCGTCCTGGTGAGCAGCAGCTATTTGTCTTTGATTTTTAAGCAGGAAACAGGGGTCAATTTCAGCAATTATCTTTCCAACTACCGTATCGAACAGGCTAAGAAGATGTTGATCTCATCCAATAAAAAAATATATGAGATTGCCAATGATGTGGGTTTTTCCAGCCCCTATTATTTCAGTAAAGTATTTAAAGAGGTTAACGGGCTCACATGCAAGGAATATAAAGACAAGTTCAATATCTCCCCGGACTAGTAAATTCCGTCTACTTTCGAATTTTTAAATTCAGGGGCATACAGGATAAAAATGAAGCAAATCAAAAAATATTCTAAAATTTCTGTATGTTGTCCATAATGACCTTAAAGTTTTTTACATTTTCAGATTATTCTTTGGATTTGATAAAAAAATAACGAATCGTTTTAAAAAATGTTTCTATAAATACAAAATAACTCTATTTTACATTGCAGTTTTTAACTATAAAATAAACATAGTAATTGGAGCAAATTGTTCAAATGCAATTTAAAGGCCAATCTAAAGCACACTTCAACGCGGCTGATCGATAAAAAATCTTTCTGTAGTACCAGACCAAATATGGGACAAAGCCTTTTGTTGTCAAATAGCCATGATGTAATCCATACTTTTCATATTTACATTATGTAATATTCGGAGGAAGGGAGGAAGCTTTTTCTAACCGGACGTATGAAAGGATAAAAGTCCCAAAATTTAAAAAGAAATATTAAATAAGGAGGATTGTTTGATGAAAACTTTAAAACAATTACTTGTTGTCATCATGACGGTATCAATTGTCTTACTTTGCTTTGCCTGCGGAACGACCCCTGCACAAACACCCCCCGACGCCTCCGGACCCGCCCAGTCACCAGATCAGCCAGCCACTGCCGCGCCTGCAAAGGGGTTTAACTGGAAAGCCCACGAAGGTACAACTCTTCAGGTAATGTTCAATCAGCATACCTATTCGGATGCCGTTATTGAGAAGCTTTCCGAATTTGAAGAAAAAACAGGCATTAAAGTTGAATATTCAGTTACTCCGGAAGAGAACTACTTTGACAAATTGACGACTGCTCTGAATAGCCGCTCAGGCAATCCTGATATTTTTATGACAGGTGCCTACCAGGTGTGGGAATATGCTCCCGCCGGCTATATTGAAGCACTTGACAACTACATAAACGACCCGTCCAAGACCGACGCAAGCTATAAATTTGATGATTTTTATCCGGCCATTGTCGGTTCCCTCCGCTGGGACTGCATCGCGGGGCATAAGGTTGGCCAAGGCTCCCAGTGGGCACTGCCCATGGGCTATGAGCTGAATAATCTGGCTTATAATAAGAGAGTTTTTGATGAGCTTTCGTTAGAGCCGCCGACCACCACCGATGCATTGCTGGAAGCAGCAACCAAGCTGCAGGGATTTAATGGCTCAGGCAGCTACGGTGTGGCATTGCGCGGTACCAGAAACTGGGCCACCATCCATCCGGGATATATGACGCTGTTTGCTACATGGGGTGCTCAGGACTTTGCCATAGAAAACGGAAAGCTTGTCTGCAAGCTGGATTCCAAAGAAGCTATTGAGATGACCGATTACTGGGTCAAGCTTATTAAAGCCGGCGGTTCACCCCAATGGTCCACCTATACCTGGTACCAGGCAGGTGCGGATTTAGGCGCCGGTAAAGCAGCAATGCTGTTCGACGCAACCTGCAACGGCTACTTCCAAAATGCGGAAGGCGCTTCGGCAGAAGCCGGAAATCTCGGTTGGGTTGACGCTCCGCTGCCTCCGGGCAAAACGGTATCAAAATCCAATGTCTGGGTATGGTCCTTAGCCATGAACTCCACTTCCAAGAACAAGGACGCCGCCTGGTACTTCCTGCAGTATTTTACCGGTCCCGAGTACATGAAGTGGTCGGGCTGCTATGCCGACTGTGCCGACGCTCCCCGTGCTTCCGTTGCCGAGAGTGCGGAATATCTGGAGGTCACCGGAAAAGCATACGGTTATGCCGATGCTCTTGCCAAAGGCCTTCCCAATGCCACCATACAATTTACTCCCCAGCCATACTTCTTTGAGTGCACCACCGAATGGGCCGCCACCTTGCAGGACCTTGTGGGCGGCAAGTATGCCTCCACCGAAACTGCTATGAAGCAATTGACCGAGAAGCTTAATAAGGTTGTTGCGGACATTGACGTAAAATAATCCAATGGTTTTCTCCTTCCTGATTACAGATGCGGGCGGGGCCGGGACCCCTCTTGGGCCCGCCCGCATCTGCATGGAACGATTCACACAGTTTGTTCTGAAATACCATTCTTTGAAAAGCCGATACACCGGTTTATGCTACGGAAAATACAGGCCCAAAAAGGTTATGTATGGTTTGCTATACCGTTTATGCAGGAAGGCTATTGAATTTTATTAATGCCCATGGTATCCGGCAATACACACGAGTATTAGCAAAGTTCAATAGCAGCGCTCTTATTTTAGCGGATAATGATTGCCTGCCGGAATCCGTCTTGAAAAAGATCCCAAACCTATAAGAGGAGGTAAACTGAATGAATATGATATTGAAGCGCAAGCTGAACAAAGAAGCAGAGGCTCCGCGGGAGGATCTCAATACGCTTGCGTGGATCACACGGGCCAGGCCGTATCTTATTATGCTGCCGTCTCTTTTAATTACGACGGGCATATTAATTCCCTTTGCCATGGCCATTTATTATTCTCTTACCAATTATTCCTTCCGCCTGCCCCAAAATTCTTTTGTCTGGTTCCGCAATTGGATCAATATGTTCACCGATCCTGCTTTCTGGCATGCCGTATGGGTGACCCTGCGCTATGCTTTTTTTGCCACCGGTGTGGAAATGCTTCTTGGGCTGGGCATTGCCATGCTGCTGGGCAACACGGACAACCGGTTCACGAAAATTCTGAAGGTGGTCCTGACCTTTCCCCTCATGGTCGCGCCGGTTATTGGCACAATCATCTGGCAGTTGATGACGAACAATGCCGTCGGAATCCTGGAAAAATTTCTGAATCTGTTCGGAATTTACAATTTTTCCTGGGCAGCCGCTCATGAAACAGCCATGTTCACCGCAGTGATGATCGATGTGTGGGTGTATTGCCCCTTTGTGATCATCTTGATTCTGTCGGGCATTCAGTCTCTGCCCAAATCCCCCTTTGAGTCGGCCAAAATTGACGGGGGCAGCGCCTGGTTCAATTTCAGAAATCTTACATTGCCCATGCTGAAACCGTGCATTTATATTGCGTTGCTATTCAGGCTGATGGCTTCCCTGCAGGAATTCTCCATCATTTTTGCGCTGACCAAAGGCGGTCCCGGCGATACCTTGATGAACCTGTCGGTCACAGCCTATAATACGGGCTTTGCATTCCAGAAGTTCGGCGCTTCTTTGCCGTACATTCTTTGCTTGTGGGTCATCATCAATATTGTTGCCAGGCAAATCGTCAACAGATGGATGCTCTCCCAAAAGCAGGCCAGCGGCAGAAATCTAATTCCTGAAAAAGGAGGAAAATCATGAAAAAGAAAAAAATCTTCACCAGTATCTGCAAGAACGGGCTTCTTTTACTGTATTCGCTTTTTGCTCTTTTCCCGCTGTTTTGGATGATACTCATTTCATTTAAGTCCGATGCCCAGATGTTCAATACGACATTTATCTTCAGCCCGACGCTGGAGAATTATGATGCCGTTTTGCTCCGGACCAACTATTTCCGGTACTTTAAGGACAGCGTCATCGTATCGGTCTGCGCTGTGGCCGTTTCAGTTCTTGCAGGGGTTCCGGCGGCTTATGCCCTGGCACGCTACAACTTTAAAAAGAAAGAAGATCTCGCTTTCCAGATCCTGTCCTTTAAATTTGCTCCGGAGATCCTGGTGGTTCTGCCGCTGTTCATGATTTATCAGAAGGCGGGGCTATACGATACCTACACCGGCCTCATATGGGTATACCAGCTGATTACCATGCCGCTTTTGATCTGGGTTATCCGCGGCTATTTTGAGGATATATCGGTGGAAATCGAGCATGCGGCTCAGGTGGATGGCTATTCCTGGTGGCAGGTTTTCCTCAAAAGACTGCTGCCCCTCATTAAACCGGGCCTTGTTTCAGCCAGCCTTTTAGCGTTTATATTCGCATGGAACAATTTCACATTTCCGCTGCAGCTAAGCGGAACAAAGGTAGAGACCATCACGGTGGCTTCGCTTAAATATATTGCTTCCGATACGGTTCATTACGGCCAGATGGCTGTTGCAGCCGCTGTTTCGGCGTTGCCGGCAGTGATTTTCGCGCTGCTTATCCAAAAGCATTTGGTGCGTGGACTGAGTTTCGGCGCTGTAAAGGGGTGATCGCATGGCAAAAATTGAACTGACGGGCGTGACGAAAAGATTCGGGAAGATGACAGCCTTGAATGATATCAATCTGGAGATCAGAAATAATGAATTTTTTGTTTTGTTCGGCCCGGCAGGCGCGGGCAAGACCACGCTTCTAAACAGTATTGCAGGGATACAGCTCCCCGAACAGGGCGTCATTAAATTTGACGGTGAAATTATCAATAAGATTGATCCGGCCCACCGGAATGTAGCGGTGGTGTTTGAAAATTATGCGCTGTACCCGAATCTGACGGTTTATAAAAACATCGCATCGCCATTGCGAAGCCCCTTATATAAAAAGGATCGCGAGACCATTGACAAGGAGGTTAAGAGGGTTGCGGCCATGCTCCGGATCGAAAAATTGCTGGACCGTCTTCCCAGTCAACTCAGTAATGGCCAACGGCAGCGCGTCGCCATAGGCAGGGCCTTGGTCAGAAGCCCCAGGGTCTTCCTGATGGATGAGCCTCTTGCACACCTGGATGCCAAGCTGCGTCACTATATGCGCAGTGAATTAAAGGAAATGCAGTCGAGCTTTAATTCGACCTGTATCTATGTGACCCATGATTTTATGGAAGCCATGAGCCTCGGTGACCGCATCGCCATTATCAATCAGGGCCGGATCGTTCAGATAGGCACCCGTGAAGAAGTGTATTATATGCCCTGCAATGAATTTGTGGCTGCCCTGGTGGGGGAGCCGGAAATCAATTTTGTTGAAGGCAGGCTGGTAAAACAGGATGAAGAATGCTTTGTGCAGATCATGAATTTGGATTTAATTTCGGTACCCCAGGGGCATGAATTAGAAAACAGACTGTGTTCCGGTGAAATCACAGAGCTTCACCTGGGATTCCGGCCTCAAAATTTAAAGTACTGCTTTGAGGAGAAAAAGGGGTGCCTTCACGGAACGGTATACAGCTTCGAATCCATCGGCAACAAGGCCGTCCTGATCGCAAAGGCGGGCGATACGCTCCTGCGCATGATCGCTCCCAATGATTTGAAGGTTAAGCTGGATCAGGATGTCTTTATCGAGCTGCCCATTGAGAAAGCAATCTTCTTCGATGCCCGGACAACCGACTATATCGGCATATTCGATGAGGAGGCCGTACGCAGGCTTTCGCAGGAACCGCAGTGCAGGGAGGTGATATAGGGATGGCAAAGCTGATCATCAAAAATCTGTATAAAAGATACGGCAACAAGAAAAAAAGGGGAGAACAAAACAATGATTTTGCGGTCAACGATTTGACCCTGAAATGCGAAGACGGTGAATTTATCGGGATCCTGGGCCCCTCGGGCTGCGGCAAAACCACAACGCTGCGAATGATTGCGGGGCTGGAGGAAATCACCAGGGGCGATATTTATATCGGGGAACAGAAGGTCAATGAACTGCACCCCAAGGATAGAAGCATCGGTTTAGCCTTCGAGGACTATGCCCTTTATCCGCCTCTTACGGTTTATGACAATATCGCCTTTAACCTGAAAGCAAAAGGCTTGTCCCGTGACAGAATCAGGGAACAGGTCATGGCCATTGCGCCCCTGCTCAAAGTGGAGGACCTGCTTGATAAAATGCCCGTATCCCTTTCAGGCGGGCAAAAGCAGCGGGTCAATATCGCCCGTGCCATCGTGCGCCGTCCCGGCCTTCTTTTGCTGGATGAGCCCCTTTCGCATCTGGACGGCAAAATGCGCCAGTCTCTTAGAATGGAAATCAAACGTCTCCATAACGAAATAAAATGCACCTCGGTATATGTGACCCATGACCAGCTGGAAGCCATGTCGTTGGCCGACCGGATTGCTATTATGGATCTGGGGGTATTGCAGCAGTTCGGAACTCCCATGGAGGTCTATGATAACCCGGCCAATGAGTTTGTGGCAGGGTTTATAGGGGAACCGCCCATGAATCTTTTGAAAACCACTATTATACACCACGATAGCGATTTTTATTTTACCTTTGCCGACAGCGATCTGAGAATTCTTGTGCCGAAGCGCTACTATGGCAAAGTGCATGACGGGATGCAGGTAAAAATGGGGGTGCGGCCGACAGATGTCTATATCGGCGGCCCCGATTCCAAAGGCACCCCTGTAAAGGTCGCGGTTTTTGAAGACCTGTGCAATGAGCGGCGAATCGGCATCCGTGTAGGCGATGAACTGGTTATGATGATCACAGAAGACGAAACCCGTTACCGGCACGGTGACCAGGTAAAGCTGGAGGTCAACGGGGAAAAGACTCACCTATTCGATTTGGAAACCGGAAATAGAATTAGAGGATAAATGAAATGGAGGTATCTGAAAATGAAACAAATTCCCGAAAAAATGAAAGCATTGGTGGCTTATGCACCCGGCGACTATCGCCTGGAAATGGTGCCTACACCCCGCGCGCAATACGACGATGTGGTTGTCAGGGTGGAAGGCTGCGGAGTATGCGCAGGCGACTTAAAGGCCTATCACGGAGCACCGAGTTTTTGGGGCGGCGAAGGCAATCCCCTGTACATCAAGGCGCCCGTCATTCCCGGCCATGAATTTGTAGGAACAGTGGTAGAGGTCGGGCCCGACCAGAAGGAATTTGCCCCGGGAGACCGGGTCGTATCCGAACAGATCGTCCCATGCGGCGAGTGCAGGTTCTGCAAAACCGGAAGGTATTGGATGTGCCAAAAGCATGATCTCTACGGGTTCCAAAACAATGTGAACGGCGGTATGGCCGAATACATGCGTTATCCTCATCAGGGCCTCAAATATAAAATTCCTCAGGATATGCCCATTGAAAAGGCATTGCTTATAGAGCCCTATGCCTGCTCGAAGCATTGTGTGGACAGGGCCAATATCACCAATGAGGATTTTGTCGTGCTTTCCGGCGCGGGGACCCTTGGCCTTGGCATGGTCGGCGCTATCAAAAAGCGGAATCCCGACGTATTGGTGGTTCTTGATTTGAACAATGCCCGCCTGGCGAAAGCAAAGGAATTCGGAGCCGATATTGTACTGAATCCCAAAGAGGTCAATGTGGTCCAAAAGATCGTGGAAATGACTGACGGATATGGCTGCGATACTTACATAGAGGCCACCGGCCACCCGTCCAGTGTGAAGCAGGGACTGGAAATGATCCGGAAAATGGGTACCTTTGTGGAGTTTTCTGTGTTTGGGGAGCTGACTACCGTGGATTGGAGCATTATTTCCGACCGCAAGGAGCTCAATTTGTATGGGGCGCATCTCAGCCCTTACTCTTATCATTCGGTCATTAAATGGATCAATGACGGTTCCTTGCCCACCGAGGGAGTCATTACGCACAAATTCAGCCTGGATGACTGGAAAAAGGCCTTTGACCTGGCTGCCAGCGGGGCGGATAACGCCATTAAGGTCGCCATTATCCCAAGTCTGTAAACCGGAGGAAGAAGCCATGTTTTCAATAGCAATGGGTTGCGATGAAGCCGGATGCCATTTCCGGGATGTGATCAAAGAGATGTTGGTTGAGAGCGGATATGAGGTAGAGGATTTCGGGACCTTTGATGACCGTCCGGTGCTGTACCCCGATATTGCAGTGGCGGTTGCCGAGTCGATCGCCGCAGGAAAGCATGAACGGGGCATCCTGATCTGCGGCACCGGGATCGGCATGGCTATGGCGGCCAACAAGGTTCCCGGCATCAGGGCGGCTGTCTGTCATGACCCTTTTTCCACAGAGCGCTCCCGAAGGAGCAATAACGCCCAGATTATGTGCATGGGCGCCCGGATCATTGCGCCTCAGCTGGGGAAAATGCTGGTGGTTCAATGGCTGAAATGTAATTTTGACGGGGGCAGCTCCGCCCCCAAAGTAGCCCGCATGATGGAATATGAGAACCGCTTCTTAGAAAAAGGCGCCAAATAACCGGAATACAATTTGCGGCGAAGGAGGAAAGAGTATGCAAAGAATCATAAACAACCCGGATATGGTCGTTGAGGATATGCTGAAAGGCTTTGTCAAGGCTCACGAAGATATTGTATCGGCGACAGAAAACCCGAGGGTGCTTAAATACAGGAATGCCCCGGTAAAGGACAAGGTCGGCATTGTCACCGGCGGGGGCTCGGGCCATAAGCCGGCTTTCATAGGCTATATCGGTAAAAATCTGTGTGACGCTGTTGCCGTCGGCGAAATATTTTCGTCGCCCACAGCCGTCGCGTTCTATAACGCGTTCCGGGAAGCGGACTCCAAAAAGGGCGTTGCCTGCCTGTACGGGAATTACGCAGGAGACAATATGAATGTAAAAATGGCTATTCAGATGGCTGAAGATAATAATATTACAGTAAAATGTGTCGCAGCCAATGACGATGTAGCTTCTTCACCAAAGGATAGAAAAGAGAAACGTCATGGAATTGCAGGAGGCTTTTTCATGTGGAAAGTTGGTGGCGCTAAAGCAGCCTTAGGCGGTAGTTTAGATGAAATAATTCAAACAGCTCAAAAGGCTGTTGACAATACAAGGAGTATTTGTGTTGGACTGTCACCGTGTACAATTCCTGCTGTAGGAAAATCAAATTTTGAAATCGCTCCGGATACGATGGAGTTTGGAATTGGGCATCATGGAGAACCCGGAATTAGAATTGAAAAACTGAAATCTGCAGATGAAATTGCAGAAGAAATGACAAATACATTATTAAATGATTTCAGTTTTGAAAAGAAAGAAGATTTGGCAGTGATGATTTCCGGATTAGGAAGTACACCTATGATGGAGCTATATGTGCTTTATAATAAAGTAGAAGAAATTTTAAATAAAGAAGGCCACAATATTTATAAAGTGTATATTGGTAACTATGTTACTTCTTTAGACATGAACGGTGTATCATTAACTTTAATGAATATGGATGATGAATTAAAAGATCTATTGGAGTACCCTGCTTCACCTGTTGGGATGAAAAACTATTAATAATAATATAATTAATAAGGAGATATTAAAATGAAACTTCAATTAGCTTTGGATGAAATGAAATTAAATGAGGCTTTAGAGTTTGTTGAAAGAGTGAAAGAATATGTTGATATAATTGAAATCGGTACGCCATTTGTAATTGATGAGGGTATGAATGCAGTGAAAAGGTTCAAAGAGAAATTTCCCGATAAGGAAATTTTATCTGATGAGAAAATTATGGATGGCGGTTATCATGAATCAGAATTAGGTTATGATGCAGGTGCCGATTACGTAACAGTTTTAGGAGTAACAGATGTACTGACTGTAGAAGCATGTTTAAAAGCAGCAAATGATCACAGGAAACAGATAGTCGTAGATATGATTTGTGTCGAAAAATTACCGGAAAAAATAAAACAGATGGAACAGATTGGTGTACACGTTTTAGCAGTTCATACAGGTGCCGATCAACAAGCAATGGGAAAAACCCCTATTGATGATCTAAAAGTAATGAAAAAATATGCCCAAAAATCAAAAATTGCTGTAGCGGGAGGTATAAATAGCAAAACTGTTGAAAAATATGTTAGATTAGATCCCGATATTATTATTGTAGGCAGTGGAATTACTCACGCAGAAAATCCTGTTGAAGAGGCACGACTAATTAAAAAAGCTATATTAAAAAGTGGAAGGGGATGTGTAGGAAATGAATAGATGCGATAATTTAATTGCTATTATTGATGAACTTTCAGACGATGCAAAATTAGTTGATGGCGCTCAAGTCCAAGCTGTTGAAAAGTTAATTAAGAATGCAAATAGAATTTTTGTAGCTGGTGCCGGTCGTTCAGGTTTTGCGGCCAGGGGCTTTGCCAATAGGCTAATGCATTTAGGTTATACATCTTATTTTGTTGGAGAACCTACAACTCCTTCTATTCAAAAAGGTGACTTATTAATTATTGGGTCAGGTTCAGGTGGAACCGACAGCTTAGTTGTTATGGCAGAAAAAGCTCGGAAGCAAGGAGCTGAATTAGCTACATTGACTATTTTCCCTAATAACAGGATAGGCTCATTATCTTCTGCATATATTAAAATTCCCGGAGTAACGTTTAAAGTAGAGCAGAAAAGTGATAAGACATCGTCGATTCAGCCAAAAGGGTCTTCATTTGAACAGCTAAGCTGGTTAATTTATGACAGCATCATTATTGATTTAAAGAGGGATACCAATCAAACTGATGAGGATATGTTTGGCAGACATGCTAATTTAGAATAGAGGTCAGGTTTAACCGAACTACTCCCCTTCGATTTTAGTCTTATTTAGATTATTGTCAGAGGGGAGTAGTTATTTTTATAAATGAATTATAAAAATTAAGAATTTTAACATATTAATCTTTCTAATATTATAGCAAGTTCAAATATTTGCCTATATGGGTACTCTTCCGGATTATATTCAAGCAATTCGCATATTTTATACTTCCTTTGTAATACCGTATTTTTATGTATAAATAATTTCTTGGAGACTTTTGATGTATTAAAATGATATTCAATCAATGTTTTTAAAGTTAGTGTTAATGCTGTATTATTTTCTAAATCATACCTTTTTAAAGGTTCAAATAAATTATTAATTGTAGAAGAAATTTTTTGCTTATCCATGTTTTTAAACAATAAAGAAAATAATTCAATGTTATGATATAAAGTACAATGTGGTTGATTAAAAAGTACATTTCCGATTTTTATGGTCAGAAGAGACTCCGAATAACTATCCTTTATCTTTAAAATAGAGTTATAACAATTTCCAATGCCAACAGATACTGGGATGTTCATGCGGATTTGGATAGACTTTATTATACTGTCCCCCAAATTTTGAGCGAAATTTTGAGTTTCTAAACAGTCTTTATAGCAATTGATAAATATTAAAATTCTGTTCTCAAAAATCATTATATAATTAATGAAGTTTTTCTCCTTTGCTATTTCTGATATGATATTATATATTTCATTTACAGTAGCTTGAATATCAACATAATTAAGATTTTTATCAAGAACATATTTTTCAAAAACTTCGATAGTTAAAACCAATGCTACCTTAGAAATGTCCAAATTTAGTTCAGTAGCCTTTTTTATTGCAGGGGATTCACTATTAAAATTTCCCTGAGTTAAATCAGTAAAATAGTGTATTTTGGCAGAAGTTTTAAGTTCTTTTAATCTAATATTTTCTATAACAGCCAGTCCACAAGCATACTTACTTTCACTAATGGTAACCATATCTAAATCATTTAAAGTGGAAGCATTTAAAATTACAACAGTTCCATAATACCCTGTATTAATGATTACAGGTACAAAGAGAATTAAAATTCCGGTTAATTTAGAGGTTATTCTTATGTATTCGTCATTACTGATAAAATTGTCAATGTTATCTAGTATATACTCTTTTATTTCATTGATAAAATTTTCGGAAATTTTTTTATGACCGGTAGTCAAGCATTCATTTGTAGAATCAAAGAACAAAACTGTTGTATTTAGTGATTTACTCAATGAATAAATTATATGATCAATATTTTTATTATTTAGTAACATATTCGTCATTGTATGAAATATTTCTATGGTGTACTTGTCTTTCATACTTTCTTTATTTAGTACTGCATCCATAATAGGAGTTATTATATCAATGTAAGCCAGGTATCCTGGAACTGTAATAATTGGGAAGTTAAGTTCATTAGCTAAATTGATAAAGGTATTGGGTATTGATTTTAACCAATATCCAATATAGCAAAGCACCAATCCGCTACAATTGCTATTATTTAAATTTCGAAGTACTTCCATTTGACTTTTTTCATCATTTGCAATGGTATAAAAAGCTGATATTTGCAGTTCTCCTCCTCTAAACCATTTAGTTTCCTTAGGAATTTCCAATACACTTACACTTTTTATTGTTCTATCTAATCCATTTTCACCTGCTATTACTTTTCCAAGAGTTAACGGCCATATTTTTAGAGCATCCTTAACCGTGATTGTCATGATAATTCCTCCTAACAACCCACCTTTATGTGTAAATACACATTATAAAGCAAAATATTTGTCCCCATATACATATTATTATATATTATAATGTCGAGTAGAGAAAGAATAATGTGATAATTTAGAAGAATTTAATAATTATTATTAATGTAATTTTATTTAGGAGGTGATTATATTGAAAAACATTAAAATCTTAAACTTGCTGCCGGTTATATATACTGAAGGCTTAGAAAATGAAGCAAATGATCGGGTACAGTTAAGAGAAACTATTTTAAAAGATACTAACAATTTAGTGACTTTAGATACTGTATTTGTGGAAAGAGGATTTTCTTCAATTGAGGGAAGTTATGATGTGGGAATGGCTGTTCCCTATATAGTTAAGAAAGCAAAATGGGGGCAGGAAAGCGGTTACAATGCAGCTATTTTGGATTGTTTTATGGATCCTGGATTGGATGAATGTAGAGAAG
>ENA-UOOK01002979-UOOK01002979.1-fermentation-metagenome-genome-assembly--contig:-NODE-2979-length-19916-cov-12.069332_pt1 | contig 19916 bp, 25 predicted proteins | sample MGYA00245777_ERZ724023 | MGnify/ENA primary metagenome ERZ724023 (study PRJEB28704, sample SAMN03018312) | fermentation metagenome | biome: anthropogenic terrestrial biome; feature: soil...
GGTATTTCAGTAATTAGTACCTCAAAGGGAGTAATGTCAGGTGCTGTTGCTAAGAGCAAAAATCTTGGAGGTGAATTTATATGTAAAATTTGGTAATTATGTCTAGAATAGGTAAAGAACCAATCAAAATAGAAGAAGGAGTAGAGGTAACAAAGGAAAGAAAAGAAATTCTTGTTCATGGACCTCTAGGTGAAATGAAGATTAATTTCCCAGATGCCTTAGAGATAGAAATAAAAGAGGGTGAAGTTTTGATAACAAGAAAGGAAGATACAAAACAGGCAAAATCAGATCATGGAACGTACAGAATGATATTGGGTAATGCAATCTACGGTGTAAAAAATGGATTTGAGAAAAAATTAGAATTAGTAGGTGTTGGATACAGAGCTCGAATAGAGGGTGGTGATCTTGTAATGAGTCTTGGTTGGAATCATCCAGTCATATTTACACCTCCAGAGGGAGTTCAGATTGAGGTTCCTGAAGAAACGAAAGTAACAATAAAAGGATATGATAAGCAAAAGGTTGGAGAATTTGCAGCAAAGGTTAGAGAGGTTAGAAAACCAGAACCATACAAGGGTAAAGGTGTAAGATATGAAGGAGAATATGTTAGAAGAAAGAGTTCTAAATCAAGTGTTGCATAAGATAAATGTTAAAAAATATTACGAAAATGTCAGTCAAAACTAAAAAAGAAAAAAGAATAAGAAGAAAGGCACACATTAGGAAGAATCTACACGGCACTAGTGAGAAACCAAGAGTGTTTGTTTTTAAGAGTAACAAATATTTTTATGCAGGAATAGCCGATGATGAGAAAGGTGTTGTTGTTAAGTCATTTATGTCAGACAAGAATGAAAAGTCCATCCTATTGATGAGTAAGAAGTTTGTAACAGTTGCAAAGAAATATGATTCACTAGTATTCGACAGAAGTGGATATAAATATCATGGATTAATAGAATCCTTTGTTGAAGAATTAAGAAAACAGGGAATTAAAATTTAGAGAGTAAAACATGGAGGAGAAAAGAAATTTTAAAAATAGAGATAAAAAGATTTTTGACAAAAAGTCTCTACCAATAAGGAGAGTTGCAAAAGTCACTAAAGGTGGAAAGAAATTAGGCTTTAGCACAATTGTTGTTGTCGGAGATAAGAATGGAACAGTAGGTGTAGCATTGGGAAGAGGTGCAGATGTAAGAACAGCAGTATCTCAAGGTGAAAGGCTTGCAACAAAGTCTGCAGTAAAGGTTCAGCTTGCTGGGGATACAATTCCTCATGAGATAGTGATGAAATATGGTGCTGCTAAGATTATCTTAAGGCCAGCAAGACCAGGTACTGGTGTAATTGCAGGTTCATCTGTAAGGACAGTTTTAGAAATGGCAGGGGTTGATAATGTATATGGTAAAATTCTTGGCAGTTCTGATCCTAACAGTAATGCATATTGTACATTCGAAGCATTAAAAGCTTTAAGGAATGAAAGAGTTTTGGCAAAGATGACAAAGATGCAAGAGAGGATTAAGCTCAAAGAAGAAACGGAGAAAGAGAGAAGGGCAAAGGAAGAGAAGAGAAGGAAGAAAGAGAAAGAGGAGAGAAAGGGGAATAGAAGAGAGAAATTTAAATCTAAGAAAGATGGAAAAAAGAAGTCTCCCAAGTTAGAAGAAAAGAAGGTTAAAAAAGAGGAGAAACCAAAGAAAGAAGATAAAGTAAGCGAGGAAAAATAATGAAACTAGAAAGTATACCAAGAAGAAAAAAAAGAGTAATGCCAGCAAAGAGAGTTGGTAGAGGGTATGGATCTGGAGTCGGGGGACATACTGTTGGAAGAGGTACAAAAGGACAGAGATCTAGGGCTGGACATAAATCTTTAGAAACTTTTGAAGGAGGAAATGTACCATTCTTTAGAAGAATGCCTAAATATAAAGGCTTTAATGCAAAGTTTAAAATTGAAGCACAGGCAGTCAATGTTGATGTATTAGAGGAAGCATACAAAGATGGTGATGTTGTAAACAAAGAATCTTTAATAGAGAAAGGAATTGCAAGAAAAAATTCGGAAAGAATCAAGATTTTAGGTAAAGGAGAAATTAAGAAAAAGCTTAAGATTGAAGGGTTAGCTGTTTCTGAGTCTGCAGCAAAGAAAATAGAAAAAGCTGGTGGCTCAATAAAATAAGACACTAGTTTGATGAATAAACTACTAGAGCGGATAAATCACATCTTTAGGAATAAAGAAATCAGGAAGAAAATCATATTCTCCCTTATAATCATGATTGTATACAGATTGTTAAGCTCAATCCCTGTTGCAGGTATTCCTGCCAATGCGATAAAAGAGCTATTTAAGGGGACAAGCATGGGGGATGTTCTGTCTACAATATCTGGAGGGGTTTTAGAAACAGCATCATTAGTAGCAATAGGACTAACACCATATATCAATGCATCTATTATATTTCAGTTATTGGGAAGTGTTATTCCAGCTTTGGATGAAACAAGAAAAGAGGGACCAGAAGGAAGAAGAAAAATCTCAATGTATACAAGATTGGCAACAGTCCCTTTGGCAATACTGCAAGCTTTCGTAATCTATTCGACACTTTTAGGCTTTGGGTTAATTACCAAATTAGATCCGCTACCACTAGCAACACTTGTGGCGTCATTAACAGCAGGCTCTGTTGTAATGATGTGGTTTGGTGAACTAGTATCAGAAGATGGCTTAGGTGGAGGAACATCATATCTAATAATGTTGGGAATACTTTCTGGTATACCTGGAACATTCAGATCAAACTTTGTAACTATGCCATCAATGGAGAAAACAATATTTATAGCAATCTCGCTAATTCTAGTTGTTGCTGTCGTAATACTAACAACAGCTGAAAGGAGAGTCACAGTCCAATACTCACGAAGAGTAAGGACAGGAGGTGCACTCGAAAGCTTCATTCCAATCAAGCTAGCACAATCAGGTGTAATGCCTGTAATCTTTGCTATGGCCTTCATATCCTTCCCTGAGATGATAGGGAAATTTATAGTTAGCAAAAATTACAATGAAGGTTTAACAAATTGGATGCAGAACTTCATGAATCTTTGGGGAAACCCAATATTTAGAAATGTCCTTATATTTGTGCTTGTAATTGCCTTCTCCTTCTTCTATCTCTCCGTTGTCTTCAAAACAGATGAGCTTGCGGAGAATCTACAAAAACAAGGAGCATTTATTCAAGGAATTAGGCCAGGGGCCAACACAGCTGAATACTTAAGAAAGATAAGTCTTAGACTTGCTGCTCTTGGTGCTCTGGTTCTGGCAATCCTTGCCATACTCCCAGATGTACTTGTTAGAATAGGTCTCATTCCATCCGTAATGTTCTCTGGTACAGGTCTCTTAATCATTGTAGGCGTCGTCTTGGACATCAAAAACCAAATCAACTCAATGATTACAACCAGAAGCTACGATAGGTATCTCTAACACCAACCTGGTTCGTCATTTTCTCCTTTCTACATAAAGGTTTTTCTGTATTTTTAAATGTTTTTTAATAGTTTTATAGGTCGGTTTCATTTTAGGTTCATAAGTAGGATGCATAATCTATTATGGACACTACAATTCTTCATATTTACAACAGGGGCAACCATAAAGGTCCCATATCATTTAGAAAGGAAGATCTTTTTGTCCTTAAAAAGATGTTTTTTAAGCATCTCCAACCTAGATATTTTGACATTATATCTTTATGTATAATGCCTAATCATTATCATCTCTTAATTGCATATCAGTGTTCAAAAATGCTTAGTAATTCAATGAGGGATATTGGGCGTAACTATACCGTTTATATGAACAAGAAATATGGGTTGGTAGGGCACCTTTTCCAGGGGCCATATCGAAGAAAAATTGTAAAAAACTATATTTACTACCGTGTGTTAGTTGAGTATATAAAAGGAAACCCACAGAAACTTTCTCAAATAGGTGCAGGTATGTTCTTGTTGAAGGAGAATACGAAATTAATAGAGTATTACAATCTTCTTCTCTCTGAGAAATACCCTATAACATTGTTAAAATTCGATTAAATTCCATTGAAAATGTAGATATGGTAAAATAAAAATGATGAACCAGGTTGGTGTTAAGACAATTCTTTTTCATGGTCCTTCTGGGTGTGGAAAAGATACACAGGTAGAGTTTTTGGTTGATGACTACGGTTTCTTGAATATTGGTACGGGAGATATGATAAGGAAACTTTTTGAGGAAGGTGACAAGGATGCGATTGAGGCGATGGGGTACACTTCTCAGGGAAAATTTGTTCCAAATGAAATAATATATAATAAAATGTTTCCTAAATGGTTGGATCGGTTTGACTCTTCGAAGAGTTGGGCACTAGTTTCTGTGGTGAGGGAGGTCGGACAGATTGGCTTCTTGGATGCACTTTTGGAAGAGAAAGGTAGGAAACTTGATTTGTTTATACACTTTACTCTTTCTACTGAAACTGCAGTTGAGAGGGTGTCTGTTAGGAAGTACTGTCCAAGCTGTGGCATGACCTTTCACCCTAAGTTTAAACCCGAGAGCGTAGAAGGAATATGTGATAAGTGTGGTACAGAACTGATTCAGAGGGATGATGACAAGCCAGAAAAGATTAAGGAAAGGCTTAGAGAGTACAATAGAACGATAAAGCCAATCCTTAAGGAGTATCAGAAGCGAGGCATTCTTATTGAGGTTGATGCATCTCCTTCTATCCAAGATATTCATAAGGAAATAATTAAGATATTGGGCTTGTAATACTTCCCTTTTTTTGCTATGCTTTCTCTTGTCCCGTCGCAAAGATAGACACAATGATTGTATTTTTACAATTATGTTGAAATACTGGTCTTCCTTTGGTATAATTCGAAGGATTCTAGGAAGTAGAATCTTTTGAAATATATGAATGACAGTAAAAAAGTTTTTGAATTTGATGGGATAGTGAAAGAGTGCTTGCCTAATACTCAATTCATAGTTGAAATTGATGTAAATGGGAACAAGCATGAAGTCACAGGTTATCTTTCTGGCAAGATGCGAATGCACTACATTCGAATTCTTGAAGGGGATAAGGTGAGGATAGAAATGACCCCGTATGATAAAGAAAGGGGAAGAATAACATATAGATATATGAACTAAAATGAAAGTAAGAGCTTCTGTAAAAAAAAGATGTCCTGATTGCTATTCTGTAAAAAGGAATAACAGGGTATATATATATTGTAAAAAGAACCCAAAGCATAAACAGAGGCAGGGTTAGTTATTAATTTATCTAATTAAAAAATGGCAAGAGTCGCAGGAATAGAAATACCAAATGACAAGAGATTATGGGTCTCCCTTTTGAATGTTTACGGTGTTGGTGAAGTAACAGCTAAGAAGATTTGCAAGGGCGCTAACATTGATGAGAATACAATGGTAAAAGATTTGACTGAGGCAGAGTTAGATAGGGTAAGGAAGAATATTGAAGAAAATTATGTTGTAGAAGGAGAATTGAGGCAAAATCTCTTCAGAGATATTAAAAGACAGAAAGATATTAGATCATACAGAGGTGTCAGACATAAATTAGGTCTTCCAGTTAGAGGTCAAAGAACTAGACATAATGCAAGGACAAGAAAGGGTAGGAGTAGACCTGTTGGAGGATTAAAGAGAACTTTAGATAAAACATAATCATATATTTAAATGGCAGAAGTAAAGAAAACAAAAAAATCGTCAAAAGGAAATGTTCAGAGTGGGATTGCAACAATTCAGTCCACATTCAACAATACTATCATCACTTTAGCAGATGAAAAAGGAGAGGTGTTGGGACAAGGAACTCCATCAATGGTCGGTTTTAAAGGTGCAAAAAGAAGTACAGCATATGCAGCTACAAAAGCAGCTGTTGATGTTGCTGAGAAAGTAATCAAGAAATATGGACTTAAGGAAGTTAAAGTTTTCATTAAAGGACCAGGAGCAGGTAGAAATGCAGCAGTAAAAGGCTTGGATTCTGCCGGTTTGAAAATCACTATGTTAGTAGATAGGACTCCTATCCCACATAATGGGTGTATGCCTAGAAAGGCTCCAAGAAAGTAATTTTTATTTGTATTTTTAATATAAATGGGTAGATATACAGGACCAAAAGAAAGATTAAGTAGAAGAGAAGGTGTAGAATTACACTTAAAAGGTGCCAGATCCTTTTCTGAGAAATCAGGTTTAAAAAGAAAACCTTATGCCCCTGGCCAGCACGGTAATCAAAGGAGAGCTAGACTTTCCAACTACGGATTCCAGCTAAGAGAAAAACAGAAGGTAAAAAGGATTTATGGACTAAGAGAGAAGAATATGATTAAAGCATATAAAGAGTCAGGTAAAAGATCAAAAAATAGAAATACAGATAGAGGTTTAGAATTTCTTAGAATTTTAGAATTAAGATTGGACAATGTGTTATACCTAGCAGGATTAGCTCCTTCCAGAGCTGCTGCAAGACAGTTTGTCACACATGGTCATGTAAAGTTGAATGGGAATAAGATGACAATTCCTTCATTGGAGGTTAAAGAAGGTGACTCAATCGAGCTCAAAACGGCAAAGCTAGCTCCAACAGAGAAATTCTTCCAAACTCCAGCTTGGATTGAAACTAAAGGCCAATCTTGCAAAGTTGCAACATTGCCAATTAGAGATGATATAGACGAGGGTATTAAAGAGAACCTCATTATCGAGTTTTACTCTAGATAATTTTATACTAACAATAAATGGAAGCATTTAAAGATATTAAAGTCACAATTAAGGAAGAGAAAGACAATTACGGACTTTTTGAAATTTCTCCGTTACCTAGAGGATATGGTAATACATTGGGAAATGCTTTAAGAAGAATTCTTTACTCAAGCTTAAAAGGAACAGGTGTTACAAGCATAATGATAAAGGGAGTAGATCATGAATATTCAACCCTAGATGGCCTACAAGAGACAATAATAGAAGTCTTAATGAATCTCAAAGAGGTTAAATTTGCAACAAAGACAGATGAACTATTCATTTGTAGGATAAGTGCAAAGGGGAAAAAGAATGTAACCGCAAAGGATATCCAAACAACAGGTGATTTAGAAGTTGTAAACAAAGATTTACACATTGCAACACTAACAGATGCAAGTTCTTCTTTGGAAATGGAATTAACAGTAGAGTCGGGTGTTGGATATAAGATGATAGACCCATCAGGAAGAAAAGAAGTTGGCGTAATCCCTCTAGATTGTGATTTCACACCAATTGAAAGAGTTAGCTTAAGTGTAGAACAGGCAAGAAAAGGTCAAGAAACAGACTTAGATGCAGTTCTCATTGGAGTTACAACAGACGGAAGTATTGCACCAAAAGATGCACTATTAGAATCAGCAAAGATACTACAAGAGTTCTCAGGGAAAGTTATGATTGCAATGGGTATGGCAAAGAAAGAAGTTGAAGCAATCCAAGAACAAGTTAATACTCCAGAAGTAGAAGAAGTTGTTAATGAAGGAGAAACTGATGAGATTGCAGGATGGAAGGTTGAAGATCTCCCAATTTCAAAAAGATCGAAAACAGGCCTATTATCAGGAGGATTTAAGACTGTAGGTGATTTGAAAAACACAACATCAACAGAACTCTTAAACCTACCAGGTTTTGGGAACAAATCGCTAAACGAAATACTAGAACTTTTAGATGAATACGGGATTAATATTAACAATTAGAACTAATGTACAAGAGAGTTAAGAAATCAAAATTAGGAGTCAAGGCATCACATAGAGATTCTCTTAGAAAGAATCTGCTTAGATCCCTTGTTCAAAAAGGCTCAGTTGTAACTACAACTCCTAAAGCAAAAGTTCTTAAGATGGATGCATCTTCTTTGATAGAAAAAGGAAAGAAAAACAACGAACTCGAGATTAGAAGAAGCATACAAGATACTCTGGGAAGCGACACTTTAGCTAAAAAACTAATTGAGTATTCAGCAAAAGAAAAAACAGGTGTGAAAATTGTTAAAGTTGGATTTAGAGATGGAGATAATGCAGAGATTTCTAGAATAACATTGATTGGTACAGAAAAGAAGAAAGCCTCAAAGAAAGATAAAGAAGAAAAGGCAGAAGAGAAAGTTCAGGAAGAAAAGAAGGTTGTACAGAAAAAAGAAGCCAACAAAAGAGGAATCTTTAGACAGGATAAAAAAGTTGATACAACAACAGTAGTTAAAAATACAGAAAGAGCAAGAACAAGAGCGGGACTTTAATTAATTACAGATACAAATGAAGTACAAAACAGTTTGGACAAAAAAAGAAGATGTTGAAAGAAAATGGTATATAGTTGATGCTAAAGACCAGATTCTTGGTAGACTTGCAACAAAAATAGCATCATTGTTAATTGGAAAAGAGAAACCAGAAATAGTACCAGATGTTGATTGTGGTGATTATGTAATTGTAATTAATAGTGATAATATAAAGTTAACAAGAGGTAAAGAGCTAAAAAAGATGTATTACAGACACTCTGGTTATCCAGGTGGTTTTAAAGAAACAAGGTTTGATAGACAGATGGAGTTAGATTCTACAAAGATCATTGAGGATGCAGTTAAGAATATGATTCCAAATAACAAAATGAGAGATAGAAGAATGACAAGATTACTTGTTTATAAAAATTCTGTACACAAACATGGTGGACAGAATCCAATTGAGATTAAATTATAATTATTTTTACAGTGGAGAAATATTTTGAAGGAATAGGAAGAAGAAAAAGATCAACAGCTAGAGTTAGAATCTATGCTGGGGATAAAGGTTCTACAGTAAATGGTAAATCATTGGATAAATACTTTACAGGTACTCCCAATTCAGAAACTATTGTTAAAAGACCTTTGGTCCTTGTTGGTTTAGAGAAAAAATATTACTTTACTGCAAAGGTAGTTGGTGGTGGTTCAACAGGTCAACTAGAAGCTGTTAGATTGGGCGTTGCAAGGGCTCTAGTAAAGATGGATGAAGCCTTAAAACCAGCCCTTAGAAAAGAAAGACTTCTAACTAGAGATCCAAGAGAGGTTGAAAGAAAGAAGTACGATCATGTAAAGGCAAGAAAGAAACCTCAGTTCTCAAAGAGGTAGTTTCTATTGTTTTCTCTCTCTCTTTTTCATATCATTTATTTATATAACTTTTATATAAATATTTTTATGGAGAAGAAAAAGGTTTTCAAGATAGTGGGTATAGTACTATTATCAATTGTAGGGTTGTTTGCACTGTCTCTTTTTATATCCTATCTTATGAATAATGTAGATAACTATTCCGATGATAGTTATAGCTATAATAAAAGCTATGACTCATTTGAAAATCCTGCAATGCTAAATGCAGACAGAGGTACGTCTTTCTCTGATTTCTTACCTAGTTTAGATGGTAAAACTGCAATGGGCAGTAGATCAATAGTTGAGAATAATTCAGAGCTTTCTTCTGAAGCTCCTAAGATTCAGAATAAGGATAAAAATATTATCAAAGAAGGAAACCTTAAAATGCTTGCTGAAGATATTGATAATACGGTAAAAGAGATAGATATAATTGCAAGTAAATATCAGGCAGAGTCACAAAATACATATGATAGGGGTAAAGGTAAAAATAGGAGTGTAAATATTGTATATAAAGTAAGGGTTTTTGATTTTGAAAAATTCTTTAGTGAATTGAAGGATATGGATGTTGAGTTTGATTCATCTTCCTCTGGTATTACTGATGTTACAAATGAAGTTATGGATTTGCAAGCCAGACTTAAGACATACAGGAATACAGAAACGCAACTTCTTGAGATACAAAGGAGTGCTAAAACTGTTGCAGATACGATGTCTGTATACAAAGAATTAACCAATATTAGGTATGAAATTGAAAGGATAGAATCTCAACTTAAGAATTATTCTGATAAAACAGATTACTCTACAGTTTCAATATCTATTGTGCAGAACAATGCAGGAGCGATGATAGAGGATGATAAATGGAAACCTCTAGGAGTACTTAAAAATGCACTAAGGGCTCTTGTAGCTGTACTGAAGAGCTTAGGTTCACTCCTAATATGGTTGGTAGTATTTGGGATTCCAACCGTAGTGATAGTGTTTGTAGTCAGATATATTGTTAAAAAGCGTAAAAAATAGTATAATATAAGTGTATAAGTACTATTAGATGGTTGCATTTACCCTTCGGGAGTAGATGAGGAAAGTCCGGACTTCATGTCTGTCTTGAACATATCAAGATAAGTGCCAACGAGAGTTGGGAGGGAGTGATCTTTCGGAGAAAAGGGCAACAGAAAGTATACCGCCTAGTTTACTAGGTAAGGGTGAAAAGGTAGTGTAAGAGACTACCGAGCAGTGTAGTAATACATTGTTGCATTGTAACCCCCACTTAAAGCAAGGTTAAACCGCATAGATAGATAACCATCGTTATACAGAATCCGGCTTATTATGTACTTATACTTTTTTATTTTGTGACTTGTATAGAATGAGTCCTGAACGAGATTATAATGACGATGAAATAAGAGTGGAGGCAGAGAGTATTATTACTACTAGCTTGGCAATAGATGTTTTTGATGGAATTATAACAGATGATAATCCTTCAGAAGATGATAAGATGACAGGACTGGATCAATGTCTATATTTCTTATTCGAAGATGAGTATTCTGATAAAGAATTGGAGTATCTCAAAAAGAAAACATTGAAATTAGCAGACAAGTTCGCCATAGGTAGGCGTAAAAATGGAGCGGAAATACAGATTGGGCATTATATGTATGCACCTTCCGTTCTCCCAGTGGAATATATGCCTGAGTTTCTTTCAAAGGCTGTATTTCTTCATACTGCTGGAAAGATTACAAATAACAATCCTTCTCCCAAAAATGGTTTAACAGGTCTAGATCAGGTAATACTACATTTCTTTTGTCCAAGTAAAAAGGATTACGAAATAATTAAAGAGATTATCATTGCTGATACAATTAGCTACTCTGGTGGCTATCGTAGGAGATAGTAATATCTCTTCCAATTCCATTTAAAAACTCTTTAGCATCTGTCCTGTTCTTCCCTTCTATTTGCAATTCAGTTACTTTCAAACAAGTATGTTTATCTTTTGTAGAAAAGAATACATCCTCTCCATCAGACCACAAAGTACCAGCATCTTTTTCATTAGGCATATCTACTAACTCAGCCTTAAAAATCTTCATAATCTTGTTCGAAAGACTCCTGTTTTGACTCTTTTCTAATCTTGTCCAAGCAACAGGCCAAGGAAGAAAAGCTCTAACCATTCTCTCAATATACTCAGGCTCATACTCTTCCCATTTAATCTCTGCTTTCTCCTTTGAAATATCACTCTGCCAACAGTATGTAGCCTCTGCATCATTTTGCTTCTTTGCAACAATCTTTCCATCAATCCAATCTCTTAAAGTTGGGATAAGTATCTCTTCACTCTTCTTAACCAATCTTTCTCTTAATGAAATATTAGTATCATCTTCATGAATATTCTCTTTGTATATTGCTAAAACATCTCCCTCATCAAGACCTTCACTCATTAACATAATTGAAATACCTGTCTCTTTCTCCCCATCTAAAATAGCCTTCTGTATTGGAACAGCCCCTCTATATTTAGGAAGAATTGAAAAATGGATATTAATACAACTGTACTTAGGAAACTCTAGAAATTCTTTTGGAACAATCTCTCCAAAAGCCTTACAAACAACAATATCAGGCTCATATATATTTGCAACCTCCATATATTTCTCCTTTTGATTCTCAGTATGCACAACTGGAATATCATTGGCCAAACAGTACTCTTTAACAGCTGTTGGTGTGAGAACTTTCTTTCTTCCAACAGGCCTATCAGGCATTGTGATGACACACACAACATCAAAACCATCACTCTTGTGCAACACCTCCAAGCTAGCAACAGACTCCCAACTTGTACCTAAAAATACTACTTTTACTTTATCCATAAGAGATATTCTACTATAATACATGGAATATGAAAATGTCAGAATTTACATACAACCTACCAGAAGAGAAAATAGCTAAATTCCCTCCTAAAGAAAGAGGCACAACCAAGCTACTTGTTCTAGATAGAGAAAACGGAGATATTAGTCACAGAAAATACTCGGACTGTGTTGAATATATGAAAAAGGGAGATGTCATTGTACTCAATGAAACAAAAGTTGAAAAAAGGAGAACATACTTTTTAGATTCTAAAGACAGGGTTCATGAAGTCCTTTTTCTAAACCAACAACAAGATGGAAACTGGTTCTGCTTAATTAAAAAAAGCAAACAACTGCACGAAAACGAACTTCTTACCGACCTGGTCGGCAAGAAAATCCAGTTGCAGATTGTCAAAAAGGGGCAAAAAGGGGTTTTAGTTAACTTACTATCGGACTTTGGTAGTGAAGAGTTGTTTGAAAAGATTGGCCATACACCAATTCCTCCATATATGAAGAGAGATGATACAAAAGAAGATTTTGAAAGATATAATACTGTATTTGCAGAGAAACATGGTTCTGTTGCATCTCCAACTGCTAGTTTGAATTTAACAAATGAAATTTTAGAAAAAATCAAAAAGAAAGGAGTTGAAGTTGTTAAGGTTGAATTGAAAGTAGGTTGGGGGACTTTTGCACCAATTCGTGAAGAGGATATTGAGGATCATGAGATTCATGAGGAGGAAATTTCTTTGTCTGAGGAATCAGCTAAGAAAATTAATGCTGTGATAAGGAGTGGTGGGAAGGTTTGGGCTTTTGGAACAACAGTTGCTAGAGTTTTGGAAAATTGTGCTACTGAAGATAGTTTGATTAAACCCTTTGTTGGCAGTACAAGTCTGTATATATATCCAGGATATAATTGGAAAGTTGTCTCTGGCCTAATTACAAACTTCCATATGCCAGATTCATCATTAATACTTCTAGTTTCCTCTTTTGCTGGAAAGGAATTAATTAAGAAAGCATATAGTGAAGCATTGGAAAAAGGATATATGTTTTTAAGTTATGGTGATAGTATGTTAATCTTGTAATATGGAACTAAAAGATTTTGGTAAAAACTTTGTATTTATGCCCGATGCAACAAAGGGTGCTGTTAGAGCATTAACGACTCAGCAGTTAAAGGATACAGGCACAGAAGCTATTGTGACAAACACACTTCATTTAATGATAAATCCGGGGAAGGAGAATATAGAAAAGCTTGGTGGAATTAAGAAGTTCATGAATTGGGATGGGATACTTCTCACAGACTCTGGTGGCTTTCAAGTATTTTCACTAATCCATTCTAAGAAATGGAAAGGAACGGTTCATGATAATGGTGCTACATTTAAATCCCCTACAACAGGAGATTTGTATGAATTGACTCCAGAAAGCTCAATTGATATGCAGATGGCAATAGATTCGGATATTTTAGTAACATTGGATGATTGTAGAGATGCTAAGTTAGGTAGATCTGATGCAGAGGAATCTGTTAAAAGGACAATAGAATGGGCGAAGAGGTGTAAGAAATATTTTGAGGATGTATACGGAGGTACAAAAGAAACAGGTAAGTTGTTAAGTTGTGTCGTGCAGGGTGCAAATTACTTGGATTTGAGGAAGCATTGTGCAGAAGAATTAAGTCAGATAGGGTTTGATGGGTATAATTTTGGAGGTTTTGTTGTTACAGAAAATGGAGAGTTGGTATTAGAAGAGATGAGGGCTGTAATTGAGAATACACCGAGTGATAAGTTTAAGTATGCAATGGGAGTAGGTAAGCCTGGCGATATTAGGATTGTTGCTGGTTTGGGGTATAGGGTTTTTGATACTGTTTTGGTGACAAGGAATGCAAGGCATGGGACATTATATTCTAAGGATATGGATGATGAGGTGTTAAGAGTGAAGAATGCTGAGTATTTGTTAGATGAGAGGGCGATAGATTCGACATGTGATTGCTATACATGTAAAAACTTCTCGCGAGCGTACCTACATCACATGTTTAGGGTCAATGAAATGACAGGCCTAACCCTTGCAACAATCCACAACCTTAGATACTACCAAAATCTCATAGACAAGCTTAACAAGGCCTGAGGTACCTCTAACCATGTAATTTGTACCATGGATAGTCCTTTCCCTTTTTGACAAGCCCTTTCTTGACAGGGTTGTTTTTGATATACGCAAGAACATACTTTATATCTTTCTTGTACTTTAGTAGGTTGGCTTTGTAGGGTCCTTGAAAAGCATGCCCGTTCCTTTTATGTCTCTTGTTTATCTCTATTGCAAAAGCAGTTCCAATTCGTTGCATAAACTTGGAAACGATGTTTGGATTCTCTCCAGTTTTAATAAGAAGGTGGAAATGATTATCCATAATACAATACGCACTAAGATATAAATCTGTTCTTTTGATGTTCTTGTACAAGATATTAATAAAAAGCATTTTATCTTCCGCATATTTCAGCACTTCGTCCTTGTTGTTTCCTCTATTATAAATATGATAAAAACAATTTTCTTTGAATTTACGTTTGTGGGAGCTCATAAGATACAGTATAACGTAGGAAAATGAACTCGTTATGAACTAGTTTCGAAGGTCTGACCTAGCTCAGACCTTAAGTAGGGTTGTTGAGGTGGAGGGAAAAACATGGTATTATTGTTTAATCCTTATGATAAAGGGATTTTAGGAAATTTGATTATTGTAGAATATTTTTGATACTTTATATGACATTTGAAATCTTAAAAAATCTTCAATTGTTGCAGTATGGCAATTTGTCGCCTATTTTTTCCTAAAATCACCTTCTAAGGTGATTAATTTATAAGTTAGTGTATATGAGTAATACTTTAATGATACTACTCATTGTGTTGGGAACTTTGGTTCTTGCCACAGTGATAACAGTATTGGTCCTTAAATACGGACTGAAATGGGTAAATGTAAAAGACATTCCCGCCAGTGAGCTTGAAAAAGCCGCAAAAAAGGTTCTGGGAGATAAGATGGATAGGGCAGAGCAGGAGATAGAGGATATGAAATCTAGAGAGGAAAAAAGAATCAGGGAGATGAGAAGAGAAAGTACAGAGCACGAGGAGATTTTAATTGAAAGAGAGAAGAAGTTGAATAAAAGGTCTAAGCTTCTAGATGAGAAAAGCGAGGAACTTCAGTCTCAGGAGAGTCGATTGAAGGCTGGAGTTGAGAGATTGGAGATAGATAGGACTGACTTGAAGAAGGAGTTAGAAAAGATATCAGGTCTTTCAAAAGAGGAAGCTAGAGAGAAGTTGATTGAAGAAATAGATCACGATATTAAAGAGTATGAGGCAAAGAAAATTAGACAGGCAGAAAAAGATATAGAAGCTGTTGCCGAGGAGAATGCTCAGAAAATTCTTGTAGAATCAATGCAGAGGGTAGCAACAGATTATGTTGGTGAGACAACAACAAAGACTATTAAGGTTGATGATGATAAGGTCAAAGGAAGAGTGATAGGTAAAGAAGGTAGGAATATTCGTTCATTTGAACAACTAACAGGGGTTGATGTGATTGTAGATGAATCACCAAATGCAATTGCTCTCTCATCGTTTGATCCTCTAAGAAGAGAAATTGCTTTTGTTGCCATGACAAAGTTAATAGGTGATGGCAGAATTCACCCAGGCTCTATTGAGGAAGCTGTGAGGAAAGCAAAAAATGAGATTTCCGTAGAGATAAAGAAGAATGGTCAGATATTAGCGGATGAAGCAGGGTGGCCAGATATGGATGTTGGGTTAATGAAATTAGTAGGTAAGATGAAGTATAGAAGTAGCTACGGACAATCTTTGATGGCCCATACAATTGAGGTTATAAGGGTTGCAGAAGTTTTGGCAACAGAACTTAAAGCTGATGTAGATTTGGTAAAGAGAGCTGCTTTATTACATGATGTGGGTAAGGTTTTGACACATAAAGTTGAGAGTCCTCACCATCATATTTCAGGGCAGGTAGCTAGGAAGTATGGATTGGATGAGAAATTGGTAAATGCTATTGAGGCTCACCACTTAGATATTGAGACAGAATCTGTTGAGGCTGTCATTATATATCTTGCAGATGCAATCTCCGGTTCTAGGCCTGGTGCTAGAAAAGATAGTTATGAGCAGTATACAAAGAGAATAGAGAGTATTGAAACTGCTGCAAAAGCAATAGGTGGTGATAAGATTCAAGATGTTTATGCTATTAAAGCTGGTAGAGAAATTAGAATTATCGTAAAGCCACAGTTGGTTTCTGATGATGAAGCCTTGGTGATGGCTCATGATATTGCAAAGGAAATAGAGAAGGGACAGAGCTATCCAGGTAATGTGGAAGTGACTGTAATCAGAGAGACAAGAGCGACAGATGTTGCAAAATAAGGCTTTTTAAGGTCAAAATAGATTGTCTTCTAGTACTCTTTTCTATAGGGGGCGAAAATACTATATGTTTGCCCCCTTTTTTATCGAAAGGCTTGTTAGAATACTCTAACAGATTGATTGTATTCTTGTGTTCGGGGAAAAGCCTTTTCTGACAGGCTTTCAGCTCTTGTTTGGATAGGCAAGGTAAATATTTGAGTAAAAAATATCAAGTAAAAGCAGCTAAAATAACTTGATACATAGGACTTTTTGTTCATTTCTTATGCAAGGCCTATAGCTGAGCGGGGTCTTGACTGTATCTTCACTTTCTCATATTTTAGAGATGGATATACATGAATATCTTGTACTCAAGCTATTTTATGTATATATCAAATAAAGAAAGGAGGTTACAACTATGTTAAAGAAAGATTTAATCGATAAAGTTGCTTCAGACGCAGGTCTTACAAAGAAACAGGCAGGTGCTGCACTTGATTCTGTTTTAGAAGCAATCTCAGGTGCTTTGAAAAAAGGCGATTCTGTTCTTTTAACTGGTTTCGGTAAATTCGAAGTCAGAACAAGAGCTGCAAGGACTGGTATCAATCCAAAAACTCTTGAAAAGATTAAGCTTCCAGCAACTAAAGTTCCTGCTTTCAAACCAGGAAAAGCTTTAAAGTCTGCTGTTAAGTAATAGCCGGTATTTCTTTATAGATAAAGAAATGACGAAAGGGATCCGTACGGGTCCCTTTCTGTTTACTATTTACACAAAATGCACTAAACTATATCTAGCCCATGGTAAAAAATTATTTCATACCAACAGAACAGAATAACAACAAACCATATTTGTTAAGAAAGATTGCAATCGTTGCCTATTCGATTCTGCTTATCCTTGTAAATACAATGGGTGGTTTTCTGGGTATAGAAGAAGCTTATGCAAGCACAATCACTCCTGGCAACATAATTTCTTTAACAAATAAAGAAAGAAATGCAGGAGGACTAAACACTCTATCAAATAATCCTAAATTAGCATCAGCAGCATTAGCTAAAGCAAATGATATGTTGGAAAAACAGTATTGGGATCATTTCGGGCCAAATGGGGAAACACCGTGGCAATTTATTAGAGCTTCAGGATACGCATATGTATATGCTGGTGAGAACCTAGCAAAAGGATTTAGGACATCTGAAGGAGTGGTAGAGGCTTGGATGGCAAGTCCTACACATAGAGCTAATATCATGAGTGGTAACTACAAAGATATTGGTATTGCAGTTGTAGAAGGACAGCTATTAGGAAAGCAGACCATTCTTGTTGTGCAGATGTTTGGAAATCTAACAAGTTCAGTACAAGGTGTTGCTGAGTCTCCCAAACCAAAAGTAGAAAAACCTTCTGTCCCAACAAAGCCAAAGGTTGTAACAGGTGATAGCAAAGTTGTTACACCAAAAGAACAAGGGGAGATTAGAAGTATACAGATATTATCTCCGGAAAACGGAGGAACATATATGGAACCAAGTATGAATGTAAAAGGTCAAGCAAACAATATTGAAGGAGAGTACATAATTGATGTCGTAGAGGGGGATAAAGTACTAGGAAGTACAAAATCAAACAGAAGCACATGGGAAGTTGAAAAAGGAAGTGATTGGAGTGAAGGAGAGCATAAAATTGTTGCCAATCTAAACGGTACAGAAGTAAAGTCTCAAGAAGTTTCTTTCATTATGGACTCAACAGCTCCAAAAGTAGATTTACAATCCGTGATGGTTGAAGATCATGAAGAGCAATATGTTTTGAAATTTAATATTCTAGGTGATTGGGATAGTATCAATATAATTTTAGGATCAGAGATTCTTCCAGTTGTTGAAACAAAGGGGCAACAATCAATTCTTGCATCAATACCTAAAGATAAAGATACAAGCAGTATATTCATTAACCTTGCTGATAAAGTAGGTAATTCCTCGAGTGTTGATATATCGGAATACTTTGTTAAAGAAGAAGCACAAGAAGATAGTACAAAAAAGATAATTCCTTTAATAGGTTTAAGTGTAAAAGATGGTATTAATATTGGAATTGTTCTCTTTGTATTTACACTCTTGTTAGTAGAAATAGTTATCTATGCTAGGAGAGGACAGCTTAAACAAGCAGCAGGAGACCTCTTTACGGTAGGAGCATGGTGGCTAGTAATATCCGTAGCTATATTTAATGGTTTCTCTGGAATAATTACTTAATGAATAAGACTGCCCTATGAAAAAGGAGGAAATAGATATAAAAAATGATTTACTCCTTCTTTTTGTCGTTTTAGCATTAACGGTAATATTTAATGACTCTGTCTTAACTGCATCATTCCAAACAACAATGATTTGGGGAATATTGGGATTTACTATTCTTACAGTTTGGTTTATTAAACTTTTTGCATTAAACTCCCAGAAAAAGATTTCAAAATACAGCAATGTATTAATGAAGATATCTATTAAAGAAAGATTCTTTCAGTATTTTTTCCTTCCTTCTATCTTCTATATCTCTCTACTGTTCTTCCTCTATTTCAATAGGAATGCGATTTTGGGTTATATAGTGCTTGGGGTATCAATGATTCTTCTTCTAGTTCTATTCCTAAATGTAAAAAGCTCTCTGAAGAGATTCTATTCTGTTCATATATTAACTCGAACAGTATTTGATTTCCTTTGCATTACAATCCTCTATCTACTTCTAAACTCATTCTTAAGAATGGGGGTTTCTCTGCAAGTATACACGGCTCTCTCTTTCATCTCGTCCTTAATCCTTTCAATCTTTGTACTGAAACTTCATGACAGGGTAGGTGGATTTGAAATAGTTACAGCCATTGCTAGTTCTGTATTTGTAGCGACCTCAATGGTGCTGTTTTGGAATAAGAATATCTTTATAATTCCTGCAATAGGTTCTCTTATGTTCTATCTTGTAATTTCACTTTGGAATATCAGATTTGCAGGAAAAACAAGATTTGATGATTATCTAGCACCTATACTCTATGTAATTCTTGCAATAACATTAATTCTTGTAATGTAATATGAAGAGGAAGATTGTATTAAAAATAGGGGGTTCCACACTTTACCAGAATGATATGGATGTTAATTTCGCCCTCTTAGAGAAGTTAAAACAATGGTATCATAGTGCTAAGGATGAATATTCTAGAATCGTCATAGTTACAGGTGGGGGTGTTCTTTCCAGAGATTTACATAAGAAGATAGAGGGTAATATTGCAAATGAAGATGCTTTGCATAGTGTCGCAATGTCAGTTACACAAACAAGTGCAGAGTTGGTTGCAGGCTATCTAGAAGATGAGAATATATATACACCTAAGAAGTTGGGCGATGCATATGAATATCTTCTCTCAGACGCACCAGGGGCTCTTGTAAGTGGTGGTTTGAGGAGTGGTTGGAGTACAGATATGGATGCCGCTGTGTTTGCAGATATTATTTCTATAAATAGAGTACACAAAATATCAAATATAGATTACCTATACACAAAAAACCCTAAAGAGTATCCCGATGCAGAAATAATAAAGGATATTACTTGGCAGGACTACTTTAATCTGTTTGAGATTAAAGATGATGATGAACATCAGGCTAATTTACATATACCAGTAGATAAAGAGTGTGCAAGATTCTCAAGAACAAAAAATATTTCTTTCTTTATCTGTGGTGGTGTTAATATTGAAAATAGTGTTGATTTAGAAGAAATCTTAGC
>ENA-UOOK01002981-UOOK01002981.1-fermentation-metagenome-genome-assembly--contig:-NODE-2981-length-19907-cov-4.088253_pt1 | contig 19907 bp, 14 predicted proteins | sample MGYA00245777_ERZ724023 | MGnify/ENA primary metagenome ERZ724023 (study PRJEB28704, sample SAMN03018312) | fermentation metagenome | biome: anthropogenic terrestrial biome; feature: soil; material...
CGCTTTCCATATCAAATCGGAATTTTAAATTATTCAACCAGTTAATATTCTTCATAAAAGGTTCCTCTGTAACTCTCCATGCCACAGCAGCGGATGGGAAACATCCCCAGCGGTTACCTTTAGCAAATTTAGAAGAACCATCCCAACGGACTGTACCTGTAAAAAGATAACGGTCTTTATAACTATAGTTTGCACGTAATGCGTATGAAATCATACTGTTTTCCGTATAAGAATTATAAGAACTCTTCGCATTATATGTACCTGAGTTTAAATTCCACCAGTCCGTGTTTTCCATTACATCGGTTGCATCCCAGTATTCTGCTGTCGTGTTACCGGATTGCATGGAAAATAATCCCATAAGACTGAGTTTATGGACATTGAGAAGGGTAGTAGTATAATTCATAATATTATCCCAAGTCCAGGAGAAACTATGTTCAGTGAGCAAGCTTGCTTCGTTATCTACGAGTCCGTCATTGTTCGCATCAGCGTAGGTACCATCATCATAAGCCATGCCTGTGACAGGATTGACATTACCACCAAAGAATCCTTCCCGATAATAGGTATAATTTGGAGAGAAAGTAGTTTTGAAAGCCAGACCTTTTGCCAGATTGAAGTTTAAATATATATTGCCAAGCAAACGCCATGTATCGCGTTTCTTAGTTGTACTTTTCATTACATCAAGTGGATTGAGTTGATCAGTAAATTGGTAAGAATCGGTACCCAAGGCTGCGTAGTTACCGGGTTTATGATTGACATTACCATTTGTATCATACGGAACCATGAAAGGATTCATACGGTAGGCATATTGGATAGCGGCATCATTTGCATATCCATTGTTGATTTTAGCCAGATTAATGTTGAAACCTGCACTGAGGACCTTATTGATACGAGCATCTAAACTTCCCTTGAAATTGATTTGCTCCTGATGATCTTCATTATAGATCCCATTCTCTTTATTATATCCTAGGCCGAAATGGTATTGCATATTATTGCTCCCCCCATTTAATGCAATGAAGTGATTTTGTTGACTTCCATTTCTTGTAACGATGTCAGGCCAGTCATACGTCTTGCCACTGGCCATCATTTGTTTCATGATATATACTCCGGACCCTGTGTGCTGGCGAAGTAATGCACGTTCCATATCTGTACCGCTCATCTGATAGATTGGCTCAGCCGGATTTACTTGATCTCCACTTCCTCCATAAGTTAAGAACTTTAAAAAACGATATTCATAGAATTGCTTCCCGTCCATAAAATTGGGCATTCTGGTTACATGAGACCAACCATAGTAGCCATCATAGCTGATATTTGGTTTCTGATTTTTGGCAACACTTGAGCCACTTTTTGTGGTGACAATGATCACACCTGCAGTGGCTCTGGATCCGTAAATGGCTGTAGATGATGCATCCTTCAAAACATCAATACGTTCAATATCTTGGGGATTCAAAAAGTTGATATCACTGCACATTACACCATCGACTACATATAAAGGTTTTGTAGATGAATTGATGGAAGATTTTCCCCGGATTTCGATATCAAAATCCGATGTACGACCAGATGTCTGCGTAATATTTACACCCGGATTAGCGCCTTGCAAGTCACCCAGGACACTGGTAGCACCTCTTGAGTTTAATTGTGAAGTGTTGACTGAAGAAACGGACCCAGTTAGATCACTCTTCTTCATTGTACCATAACCAACAACTACGACTTCATCTAGTGTCTTGTTGTTTTCAGACATTACGATGTTAAAATGAGAGTTGTTCCCAATGGTTTCAGAAAAGGTTTTGTAGCCAATGTAACTTACCTTTAATCTTGAAGAAGGTTTAGCATTTTGAATGATAAAATTACCATCAATGTCTGAGATAGCCACAATTTTTCCGTCTACGTTAATGCTGACACCGATCAGTGGCTCACCATTTGTATCTTTCACGGTACCTGTTATTTTTTGCTGTGCATTAGCGGCGAAACAAATCAGGTTCATGCATAAAATTAATGCGACTTTTTTGATTTGTAAATACATAAATGTTTGTTTTAGTTATTATTATAAGAACCTAAAATGCCCTCTCTAAACAAGAGCAATTGTTTTTCATGCTAAGGACCCATCCTTTCTTTGTTTTTCCATTAGAAAAAGTATAAATGGGCTCTGCGTTTTCACTTTGATTTGTGCAAATATATAAAAATAGATCTTAATTTATGTCGATAAATAGCATGTTTTATACAATATTAACCTATTCCTAAGTTGATCGTAACTGTTCAGCCAAAAGTCTCCGAGATTTACAGTTACTTACGAACATTATCGCATGCAAATATTAAGCAAGAAAAGGATTTTATGCTTGGCATACAACATAAGAATTGCCATAAACTATTAATAATCAATATCATTAGTAATGATAGAATGGCTGAATAGTTACAAGTTGATCAGAAATAGGATCTAATATTATTACTTAGCATAGAGTATCACTCTTGAAAATAGTTTTAGGCAAAATCAATATTAAACTTCAATAAAATGAGTTAAGGGTATATAAGTCTCTTTTATTGAGGGTGAATAATAAAAGGAGTATTACTGCTATCCTTATGAAGGTATATATATTATTTTATTTATAGCGTTTTTATCCTAAACATGTTTGCCGGTTCATGATAAATTTAGATGAAAGATAATTCTTCACGTGATGCTAGTTGTCACTGAATGTACCTTTTTTATCTGTTGAGGCTCTTGTTATTGTCAGTAATGTCTTTTTTATATTGGACGAACAGATAGGTAGGCCGGAGCTGAAGTTTCTTGTTTAACTTTAGGATCGTTTCACTTATCGTATAGGGTGAGATGACCAGATGCTTATGATACCTGCCCAGATTCAACTCAGTCAATTTGCCGTATTGATAAAGTTTTATTTCTTGAGGATTCTGGTGAAGTAGTGGATCAATCTTTTCTTCTTTAAGTTGATGATCAAAAGATTCCGAAAGATAGATATGCATGGACTGTACCAGGGGCAGGATGTTCTGGATGTACGGTAATAGCAGGAGATCTTCATCCTGATCAATAATAATGGATACGTTTAAAATAGAGTCTATCCTGTGCGTGCCGATGAGGACAAAAACCATGCAATTAACTCTATTTAAAATCTCCAGTGTTTTGTCAGTGATTGAAATGCCGGACAGAGACAATGATTTTTCCTTTATGTTCTGAAGGAATGCATACAGAAAATCAGGCTTTTTGTTAGAAAGTGTTTTCTGATTTTTCATCTGTTTGGATGCTGATCCAATAAATAGATAATCAATGTTTTCCCGCTGGGTTGTCTCAATAATTTCACTGGTAATATCTTCTGTCAGTTTATAGTATTTGGTGATCGGAATCTGTTTCCTTTTCGATTCTGAGATAATGGGGGCAAAATCTTCTTGGAAGTAATGTTCATCAGTCATTGCATTCAGTTCTGCACTTTGGGTGAAATGAGAAGCGATAATTTTCTTCTTGATCAAATCTTTGCCGAAGACCAGTTGTATGATTGACAGGATATTAAGGCTGTTTTGTGAGTCTCCAAAGCACAACATGATCTTTTCTGATTTATGAGAACTGATTCGTTTGTCCTGAGGAAAGAGTCGGGTAATCCAGTGCAAGGCCGGAGTTGTCATGAACGTGGTAGCGAGGGCCATGACCACTAAGATTGCAAAAATAGACTGTGAAAGGATACCCATTTCGTATCCGATATTCAAGGCGACGAGTTCCATCAGTCCTCTCGTATTCATGAGAGTTCCTATGATCAGGCTATCATGCCAGGATTCTCCAACGATCTTTGCAGAAATAGCACATCCCCCGAATTTTCCGGTTACGGCGAGGACGATGAATAGAATACAGGTGAGTACCATGGACCAGTTGTTGATGAGCAATATGTTGGTGTTCAATCCTGTGTAGGCAAAAAACAATGGTAAGAAAAAGACTAAAGTTACATCTTCTATCTTATCCGTCATGATATGCCTGAAATGAGGATCTGCAGGCATGATCACTCCTGCAATAAAAGCTCCGAACAGAGCATGGATACCAATTAACTGGGTGAATGACGCAGATAGAATGAGCGTTAAAAAAGTCAGACTGATAAAGTTCTTGTTGATATTTTCTTTCTTGATAGAGTAGGTCCCTATTTTTTTAAGGAAAGGACGAACGGCAAAGAACATGAAAAGGATGTATAGGATGGTGCAGGCTACGGCGAATAAAGAACTGATGAAAGTTCCTGATTCAGCAATGGCAATCACGATGGCCAGAAGGCACCATGCCGTTACGTCATCATTGGCTGCTGAAGCGATTGTCAATACGCCCAGTGGAGTGTAGGCTAGTCCTTTTTCCTGTACAATCCGGGCCAGGACAGGAAATGCGGTAATGCTCATGGAGATGCCTATAAAAAGTGCAAAAGGTACAAATTTGGTGTTCGCATAGGCATATTCCTTATAAACGAGCAGCGCACCGATGATGCCTAGAAGAAAAGGTGCCAATATTCCAGCATGACTGATGACTAGGGTCTCGTTGATCTTGTTTTTCAGTACCTTGAAATCGACCTCCAGACCAATGATAAACATAAACAGGATAAGTCCTATCTGGCTGAGCAGTTGAATATTAACAAGGGATCCCCTTGAGAAGATCAGTTGGAATGCGTTTGGGAAAAAATGACCTAAAAATGACGGACCAAGAACAATGCCGGCGACAATCTCTCCGATAACGCTCGGTTGTCCTATTTTGTTGAAAAGAAAAGCAAAGATGCGGCATACAAAAAGGATGATGATAATCTGAATAAGCAATACCATCACGGATGTACCCAAATGTTCCTTTACGGTATAAACAAATGTGGTAAATGGAGAAACATGGGGTTGCAGGCTTTCACTTGAAGGATGCAAATAAGTACCGCTTTTTAATCCAATTAATATTAGAAGTCCAAAGACAACTAGCATAATGAAATAGATTAAAAAATCTTTTTTGTTTTTCGTCATATCGTTCGTGTGAAGGGTAAAACAGGATACATTCGCAAAGTTACGATATTCTAGTGTCTTTTTTTATAGTTTCAGACTTTTTTTGATTTTGAAGTGCAATTTTATTGGTCATTACGACAGGTTATGTCTCTTTTCTGACGGATGAAGAGGGGGAAGATTATTGGGAAGAGTCATTCGTTTATGGCCACTGGCACCTGATTTGTCCTTTGTCTTTAAGTGACAAATCAGGTGCTGTAACTCCATAAATGAAGGGGGAGTAAATTTCATGAGATTTCTCTTTGAAATGATCCGTTTATCCATTTACTTTATGCAGAGATAACTTGAATAGGGTTAGATGGCATAAACAGTAAGGTGTCTTATTTTGTTTAATCTTCGGGACTCCATATAGAACTCATGGAGAAAACTTTCTGAGGAGTGATCTGTGCAGCTTCTTTGGAAGTAAGTTGATGGCTCCAGGAGACACGGTCTCTGGTACTTGCACCTGCACCATGATTATGATATTCAAAATAACGGGCAGTTTTTTCATTAGCTGGATTCCCCCAGTTCCACCATCCTTCAGGTCGTATTTGAGGACCAAGATCACAGTTCATGAATAAGGTATAAGCATAAGGACGCCACGGACGACCGAGGTAGACCTTTGTCGCTTCAGGAGCAGCAATGAGTTTACAATGATTGAAGATGTAACCGTATTTCTGGTTTTGTGGTGTTGATGCAGCTGTGATATAACTGTTGATCTTACTGTAAATCGTGCAATCTTCAAACCATGCTGTGCTGGGGCCGAAAATGAAGTCTGTAGTTCCTTCGATATAACAGTCTTTGAAGTAAAGACGTGTTCCGGCAATCCCTGTGTAGATGGTATCCTGGTTGCCCAAGAAGCGGCAATGGATAAACTTCAGGCAGTCTCCTTCTGTATGCAGGCTGACCGCCTGGCCTAACCGGGCGGCATTGTTCTCTACAGTAATGTTTTTAAGTGTGATATGGCTGCCTTGTATTTTCAGGGTATAGGTGCGAAAGGTTCCCATAGGTTTCTCTGTGCCCGGCAACCTGATATTGGCATGATCATCCCACGTAATGATAGTCTGGTCACGGTCTTCTCCGCATATTTCAATGTTGTTCAACCAGGATGGTATGACCAGTTTTTCTTTATAAATGCCTTTTTTGACATAGATGACTTTATGATATTGCATAAAGGCACGACAGACTTCTATTGCATCATCAATGTTTCGGAACTCACCTGTGCCATCACGGGCTACGACTAACGTATCTGGATTGTCATATTTATTTACGGCATGGAGTGAAAGAGCCATTGAAATAAAAAATAGGAAAAGAATTGTTTTTTTCATGATGATAGTTTGTTTTAATATTTAGTAGGTAAGAATATTCACACTGACTTCCGAGTTGGTCTTGAGACAAATTCCGTTTCGGTTAATGCTCCCTGGAATATTTTATGGTATCTCATGAAGAAGGTTGGGTGAAATGTCTTTTAACATATAATTGAGCAGATCTCATTCCAATCTGATAACAGATCAGAAATTTGTCATGTCCTTCGGGATAAGATTCTTCTAGAGGAGTTTGTCGAGAGGCTCCGAGATTACTATGGTGTCTTGGAATCCGGTTGATCACAGGGATTTCAGGTACAGGCAGATTACATGATCTGCTGGATCTCCTGAAGATCAGGTACATCCTTCAGCCGGTTCATAATGACTTTGACGTCATCCCGGTCATGAATTCTGATCTCTATTCTTCCATCAAAAATGCCCTGGTCACTGTTTATGGTAATCCGGTGAATATTTACATTCAGTTGGTCAGAGATAATTTTTGATACATCCAGAAGCATTCCCTTACGATCGATACCTTGAATTTCTATAGTGGCATCAAAATAGAGCTTTTTGTGCATGTCCCATTTCGCATCCACGATTCGGTTTCCGAAACTCGATTTGAGTTTATTGGCTACCGGACAAGTACGTTTGTGTATCTCGATGTGGTTCATGTTATCAATATAGCCGAGAATATCATCTCCCGGAATAGGGTGGCAACAAGCTTTGAACAGGAACTGGTTAATGTTGTTTTCATCAATAATAACAGGTTTCTTCTTGTCAAAGTTACTGTCCACAACGAGATGATCAGTATCTGTTGTTCCTCCTTTTCCATCCTTTCCTTCTTTCTTGTTCAGGAATGGGACCAGCCTGCGCCAACTCCTGCTCTTGTTTTCTTTTGAATTTTTGCCATGCAGTTCATCAGAGTCCTTATCTCCTAAGATAATTGTATGATCACCCAGTGCCTGGAAGAAATCTTCAGGCTTTTGAATATCATGAAAGGTCCGAAGCCTGTCAATAATTGAAGTGGTTAACTCAAAGCTGTTTTTGGCCAACCAATCCTGCATGATTTTCTTGCCTTTGTATTGTATTTCTCGATTATCATGCCGCAGGATCGCCATTATTTTACTTTTGGCTTTGGCGGTACTTGCGAAATTCATCCATGAGGGTTGTACATGTTGTGCTTTGGATGTGAGGATCTCTACCTGATCTCCACTTTGTAATTTCTGACTGAGTGGTACCAGTTTGTGATTTACCTTTGCACCGATGCAGTGACTTCCAAGGAACGTGTGTATCTCAAATGCAAAATCAAGTGCAGTGCTCCCTGTCGGCATCGTCTTGATTTCTCCTTTGGGCGTGAAGACGAAAATTTCAGAAGCAAAGAGATTGAGTTTGATGGAGTCCAGAAAATCCATTGCATCAGGCTGTGGATCATCAAGGATTTCCTTAATTGTACGCAGCCAGTCATTCAGTTCTCCTTCATCCTCAGAATATTCTCCACCTTCCTTATACTTCCAGTGAGCTGCAAATCCTTGTTCGGCGATCTCATCCATCCGGTCACTGCGTATCTGGACTTCAATCCATCGGCCTTGCTTACTCATCAGAGTGACATGCAAGGCTTGGTAGCCGTTCGCCTTAGGATGGTTGACCCAGTCACGTAGGCGATCCGGGTGACTCTTGTAGATCTTACAGATAGCAACATAGATCTGGAAACATTCATTGATTTCTTCTGCGCGGACCTTTGGTGTGTAGATAATCCGGGCAGCAAGAATATCGTAGATCTCATCAAAAGTAACATGCTTGTTCTGCATTTTACACCAGATAGAGTATGGACTTTTGACCCGTGCTTTGATGATGTAGTTGATGCCCATCTTGTCAAGGGATTCCTTGATAGGTTCTGTAAATTTACTGAACAGGATTTCTCGTTTTTCTTGTGTAGAAGTAAGTTTGGTCTCGATATATTCGTATTCCTCCGGGTGTTCGAAGCGGAAACTCAGATCTTCCAGTTCGGTTTTGATCTTATTCAGTCCTAGTCGGTTGGCTAATGGCGCATAGATATAGAGTGTCTCTCCCGCAATCTTATAACGCCTGTTAGCAGACTGCGATGCCAGGGTACGCATGTTATGCAGCCGGTCACAGATCTTGATGAGGATGACCCGGATGTCATCACTCATGGTCAGCAACAGTTTCTTGAAATTCTCTGCTTGAGCGGAGGCATTGTCTCCAAAGATGCCACCACTGATTTTGGTCAGTCCTTCTACGATCTGGGCAATTTTATCACCAAAAATATTCTGAATATCTTCAATGGTATAATCCGTATCTTCAACGACGTCATGAAGTAATGCAGAGCAGATACTCGTGGATCCCAGGCCCATATCCTCACAGGCGATCTGTGCGACGGCGATGGGGTGCATGATATAAGGTTCCCCAGAGAGACGCCTTACCCCTTTATGAGCCTGGCGGGAGAAATTGAAGGCCTTGATGATGATGTCGACTTTCTTTCTGTGGCGTGAGGCTAGGTATGTGTTCAGCAGATGCTGGAAAGCATCTGTAATCATTTTGTTGTCGGCCTGCTCTCTTTCGAGGTCCTTTACATTCTGGTCGTCCATAGAATCCTCCTGTTACTGGTTATTTAATTTTGAGTTTTTTCCCTGAATGGATGGTACTGCCTTTAATGCCATTCAATTGCCTGAGTTTTTTGATGGTGGTATGGTTGCGCTTGGCAATTTCAGAAAGTGTGTCTCCATTTTTGACTTCCACCTTCTGACTCTTGGTATTGCTGCTGTCTGTGTGTCTGTTCCTCGTCTTTCTGGAGGCCTTTTTCCGGTTAATTCTGCTTCTTTTCCTGGAAGTACTGGAATTATTAGTCCCTTCCGAATTCTGGTCTTCTTCGGTTGTTTCTTCATTGCCGTTTAACGAATTGGAAGAAGTTGAAAGTTTCCTCCTGCTATGGCTGTGCCGACGGGAATGATGTTCTGATATGTATCCGCTTACTTCAGTTTCATCGCGCTTGAGCAGGAGCTCATTGGCTTTATACTTTAAAATGGAATCTTCATGGTCAATAAAATTTCCGATCAGGGAAGCGGGTAGCCGTAAAGGCATAGGAGCATTGTTCCCGTTAATGATATCTTGACGGTATTGCGGGTTCAACTCCCGTAGTTCATCAATATTTATATTAAGGACATCAGCAACCTGTCGTAAATGCATATCTTGTGAAACGGAAACGGTATCCGTTTTAGCGGGTAAGTCTGTATTCATAGGGCAGATACCGTGATCACAATAGTTGTTCATAATATAATTCATTGCAATGAAAGCGGGTACACAACTACGTGCGTATGAGGTCAGGTGAGGATAGATGCTCCAGAAATCTATTGATCCTTTTGTACGATGAATGGCTTTGTCAACAGTGAACGGACTGCTATGGAATGCGGTGATAGCAAAATCCCAGTCGTCAAAGATATTGAACAGATCTTTTAAATATTGGGCTGCAGCATACGAAGACTTGACCGGATCACGCCGCTCATCCACAAGGGTAGTAACTTTTAGGCCATAATGCCTTGCCGTACTCACACTCAGTTGCCATAACCCGGCATTGCCATTCTTGGAAGCAAAAGGATCCAGAGCCGATTCTATGAAAGGCAGGTACTTCAATTCCAGGGGGAGTCCATACGTTTCCAAAGCCTTTTCAAATATAGGGATATAGAAATTGGATGCACCGAGCATATAACTTATCCGGTCACGTTCCGATCCTGAGTATTGATCGATGAAAGTTCTTACCACATCATTATAAGGCATTTCAATCAATGTCGGAAGTTTCTTCAGGCGTTCAATGTAATCTTGCTTTGTGAAGGAAGAGCTGATGTCCTTGCTGTTGCAAGGATTTTTCTTAAGATAATTTTTTGCAAAATAAAGGTGCAGAAGACTATCCGTTTTGATCGTCATTCCAATAGGTAAACTAATCTGTTCTCTTATACCGTGGGGATCATTTACCGTAATAGTCTTTTCCTTTGTTGTAATATTCTGGGCCTGTAGGGGACAACTCCCGAAAAGTGCCAGAAAAGTAAGTAATATGTTCGATTTCTTCATTCCCATTTCTTGATTTGTTGAATGAATGCAGTATTCTGAATTCTTGGATAATTTCCTGATTCACTTCCGATGGGTATGTCGTCCATTCAATGTCTGAATTCATTCAAGTTTTTTATATTTGAAAATCTATTTGTCTTTGAATATCTTTAGATGCTCCTCTCTTTGAGTTTAAAAAGTCAGATAGCAATTGACTCCAATAGCTTGATTATGTGAAGGGCTATAACCATATATCTGATTTCCATTGATCACGGCAGGCTGGATGTGCAGGCTCAGATCTCTGGAGATGTCAAAATCGGATAACGAAGCATCCACGTAGGCATCAATGACGGATAGCACATAGACTCCTATAAATGAGAATACACTTAGATCCCGCCAGCGGCGGAAACGGTCTTTGCGGCTCTTGAAGAGTTGTTGATAGCGTGTAAGGTTTGAAGCGTCAACTTTGGTCCCTAAGTGCAGAAATTGATTGTAACTTTGCGTTGAAGGGTCATCGTCCATGATGTCTACGTATGCCTGTGCATAATCATGATACATCTGGTTGTTCCAGGACATGGCATAGATGCAACCCAGAAAACCGCCGTAGAAAATAGGCAACTTCCAGTATTTGCGATTATAAATCTGCCCTGCGCCGGGCAAGACAATGGAAAGCCACAGTGCTCTTTTTGTATCAGGCCGCCATGTGGCCCAGTCACGCTTGGCCTTTTTCTTTGTTGGTATAGAATCGGGAGAGACCATACGCGTCCTGTCTGTCTGGGCTTCAGTTTTTGACACAGATGGATGTGACTTCTGCAAGGCTTGAATGGTATCCTGCTTCATTTCTGAAATTGCTGCATGGTCTGGTATGCAGGTCCTTCCAAAAGCAGTAATGGCTGTTATACCTACCAGCAGAACAGTCAGACTATAGCGATGTGAAAATTTAATATTCACTTTTCAGATTGCTCTTTCAGTTTATCAAATACATTCATGATGCGTTCCAGCTCTTCTTCATTAGAGAAGGGGATGCTGATTTTCCCCTTGCCTTTCGGCGTGCAGGTCATCTGGACTTTTGCATCGAGGAATTTTGATAAGCGTTGTTTCAGAATGTTAAATTCTTCAGGCATCTTGGTCTTGGCAGCAATTTTCTTCTTGCCGCTTTCGATGTCTTCACCTTGTTTTAACTGTTGGACGAGGCTTTCGACTTTCCTGACGGAGTATCCGTTTTTTTGAATCTCCTTGAAAAGTTTGATTTGCAATGACGGACTGTCCAAGGCCAGCAAAGCCCTTGCGTGGCCCATATCTATCTCTTTCTTCTGTAGGGCCATCTGCACTTGTGCAGGCAATTTGAGCAACCTCAGGTAGTTGGCAATTGCAGCCCTGCTTTTGCCTACTCTCTCAGATACTTTTTCCTGGGTCATATCAGATTCTTCGAGCAGGTGCTCGTAAGCCAGCGCTATTTCAATAGGGTTCAGATCTTCCCGCTGAATATTCTCTACAAGCGCCATTTCCATGATGTTCTCATCATCAATGGTGCGGATATAGGCAGGAATAGCCTTTAGCCCGGCTATCTGAGAAGCTCTCCAGCGACGCTCGCCTGCGATGATCTGAAATTTGTTCGTAGCGACCTGACGTAATGTGATGGGCTGGATGATGCCTATCTGACGGATACTCTGTGCTAAATCTTTGAGCGCATCCGGATCAAATTCGCGTCGTGGTTGATTAGGGTTTGGCTCTATCTGGTCAATGGCGATCTCATTGATCGTGCTGCTTCCAGAGGTGCTGATTTCTTCGGTGGAGATCAGGGCATCCAGTCCTCTTCCTAATGCATTTGTTTTATAGGAGTGATTACTGTATTTCTTATGAACGGCCATATTGATGAATAATTATAATATGGATGGGGGATGTGGGAATCAACTGTTTTTTTCGATGATTTCTTTTGCCAGGGCTAAATGGTTCTTTGCTCCTGTGGAGTCGGCATCATAGAGGATGACCGGTAAACCGTGGCTCGGACTCTCGCTCAACTTGACATTCCTTTGGATAACGGTCTTGAAGACCAGCTCCTGGAAATGGCGCTTGACTTCGTCGTAGATCTGATTCGCCAGACGGAGACGACTGTCGTACATCGTTAATAAGAAACCTTCAATTTCCAGTTTCGGGTTTAATTTACTCTTGATGATTTTAATTGTGTTCAGCAGCTTGCTGATTCCTTCGAGGGCAAAATATTCACACTGTACGGGAATGATGACTGAGTCGGCTGCCGTAAGTGCATTTACAGTGATTAATCCCAGCGAAGGTGAACAGTCAATAAGAATGAAATCATAGTCATTGCGAATAGGTTCAAGGAGTTTCTTAATCACTTTCTCCCGGTTCTCCAGATTCAGCATCTCGATTTCAGCGCCCACCAGATCAATGTGACTTGGAATGATGTCAAGTCCGTCAATGTCTGTCGTATAGATGGCATCGCGGACGTCAGCATGATCCATGATGCATTCGTAGAGGGAGCAATCCACTTCCTTGATGTCCACTCCCAGACCGCTTGATGCATTGGCTTGCGGGTCGGCATCAACGACAAGCACCTTCTTTTCCAGGGTGGCGAGAGATGCGGCCAAATTAATCGTGGTGGTGGTTTTTCCTACGCCACCTTTCTGATTAGCAAGAGCGATGATTTTTCCCATTTCCTTCGTTTCTTTACATCTGTTATAGTTGCAAAGTTAACGATTTTATATGAGAATCTATTAACTTAAACGTTTTTTTATTACTTTTGTATCGAAATTAATAATTAGGAATAAGATGGAAAATAAGAAGCCATTTATACTCATTTCCAATGATGATGGTTACCATTCCGGTGGCATACGCTATCTGGTAGAAATGTTGAGGGATAAGGCTGATCTTCTGGTCTGTGCACCGGAGGCAGCAAGGTCAGGGTTCTCCTGTGCTTTTTCGGCCGAATTGCCTTTAAGACTGAAGCGGCGCCATACGTTCGGGGATGTTGAGGCTTGGTCGTGTAACGGGACACCTGTAGACTGTGTGAAACTTGCTCTAGATCAGTTTTGTAAAAATCGTAAACCGGACCTCATTCTGGGTGGAATCAATCATGGTGATAACTCTTCTGTTAACAGCCATTATTCTGGTACAATGGGGGTTGTCATGGAAGGGTGTATGAAGTTTATTCCTTCTGTCGCTTTTTCGAGTTGTAATTATGATACGGATGCGGATTTATCCTATCTGAAGGAATATATTCTTCCTGTTATCGGGAAGGTGCTTCAGGAAGGGCTTCCAAAGGGGACTTGTCTGAATGTCAATTTCCCGGAAAAACCACCATTCAAGGGCGTGAAAGTCTGCCGTATGGCCTTTGGTAATTGGCAGAAAGAAGTGGTGAAGGAGCACCATCCTCGTGGATATGACTATTATTGGATGCTAGGAAAATATGTGGATGATGAGCCTGCATCTGAAGGTACGGACAGATGGGCACTTCGCCATAATTATGTGGCAATCACTCCGACGACTATGGACGTGACGGCATACGGTTCAATGGATGCCATCAAGGAATGGAATTTATAATAACAGATTTTCCTTTGAAAGTGTATGAGATATTATATAGTTGTAGGTGAAGCGAGTGGCGATCTTCATGCCTCACGTTTAATGGAGGCTTTGAAGGGAATAGATCATGACGCTGATTTCAGGTATTTTGGCGGAGACAACATGAAGGCTGTGGGCGGTACCTGTGTGAAGCATTACCGCGAACTGGCCTATATGGGCTTTATCCCCGTGCTGCTTCACTTGAGGACGATCCTGAGAAATATGTCTTTTTGTAAAAAGGATATTGTCAGTTGGAGGCCGGATGCCGTTATCCTGGTGGACTATCCAGGGTTTAATCTTGACATCGCTAAGTTTGTGCATGCCAAGACGGGCATACCGGTATATTATTATATCTCACCGAAAATATGGGCATGGAAAGAATGGCGTATCCGGAATATCAAGCGTGATGTCAAGGAGATGTTCTCGATCCTACCCTTTGAGGTGTCTTTTTATGAAAAGAAACACCATTACCCCATCCATTATGTGGGCAATCCGACGGCTCAGGAAGTGGCTGAATTCAGAAACGGATATGACCAGAGCTATGAATCTTTTTGTCAGGAGCATCAGTTGGATGCTTATAAACCTATAATTGCTCTTCTGGCTGGAAGCCGGAAACAGGAGATCAAAGATAACCTTCCAGTGATGATTGAGGCGGCATCAAGATTCGAGGACTATCAGATGGTCCTGGCTGGTGCACCTTCCATACCGGATTCTTATTACCAGAAATGGATAGGAGATACTGATGTGAAATTGGTGAGAAACCGTACCTATCCTTTGTTGACGCATGCTACGGCGGCTCTTGTCACGAGTGGTACGGCTACACTGGAAACAGCTCTTTTCCATGTTCCTCAGGTGGTTTGCTATGAGACACCTTTGCCTAAGTTGATCCGTTTCGGATTCAAGCATATCATTCATGTCAGATTTATCTCTCTGGTCAATTTGATAGCAGACAGAAAAGTCGTACCTGAAATGTTGGCAGATCTGTTTACCGTGGATGGGGTTGCCTCTGAACTCCGTAAAATCCTTCCCGGTCATCCTGAACGGGAAGAGATGCTGGCAGGTTATGAGGATGTTTACCGTCGTCTTGGGAATCAGATAGCTCCTGTACAGGCTGCTGATATCATGTACGATCTTTTGAGGACCTATAAGGCTGGTTCAAGCATGAATAACCCTTCCTCTGATGAGCTTTCAGGGCAGGACAATAAGAATTTATCGGATCAGGATAGTATGGCCCCTTCTTATGAGGATGAAGATACAGATTCATCTGATCCTGAGAATACTTGTTCGTCAGGCCGGGAGGATAATGATTTCCGCTCTGAGGAATAAGAGATTCCTTATGAGTTTTTAAGGGGTATCAAAACAGTTCCAGGGTGTAGAGATAGATGATGGCAGCCGGGATAGCCAGGATCGCAGAATCAAAGCGGTCGAGTATTCCTCCATGCCCCGGAAGAATGTTCCCGCTGTCTTTAATACCCAATGTCCGTTTGAGAAGACTTTCTACAAGATCTCCCCATGTTCCGAAGATAACAACTACAATGCCTAAACCGATCCACCCTAAGACTGAAAGTTGAGGAGCAGTGACTGACAGTTGGTGGGAGAAATAGCCGATGATCCCGGCGATGATAACGGTAATGATCCCCCCGCCAATGCTTCCCTCCCATGTCTTTCCGGGACTGATCCGGGGAAAGAGTTTGTGCTTGCCGAAGAGGGAACCGCAGATATAGGCACAACTGTCATTTATCCAGAGGAAGACAAAGATGCTTAGGGGTAACAGGGTGTTAAAATGAACCAGGTCACCCATAGGGTCTTTTTCAAATGCCAGAATATTGATCAGTGAGAAGGGAAAGGCCAGGTATAACTGTCCTAACATGGTATAGGCCCAGTCGTTAAGGGCATCCTCATGCTTGAGATAAAGTTCGCTGATCATCAGATACAGAATGGTGAGAATATAGGGAATGAAGACAATGAAGTTGTTGACAATTCCTGTACGCAGACCGGCGAAGGAGAGGAACAGATAAACACCTGCAAGAGTAGAGATGAATCGGTTCACTTTAACTCCCTTTTTAGCATTGACCAGTCCGCTATATTCCCATATCGACATGCCCGTAATGAAAGCGAACAGGAAGATCATTGCGATCCAGTTCAGAAGACCTATCACCATTACCGCAACAAATAATATACCGGTAATGGTTCTGATGATAAGATTCTTTTGCTTTTCTGTCATTATTTTCAAACTTGTTTAGTATCATTCTCTTCTGATCCGGCCTTTTGGGGAGGAGCTGGATTCTGTGAGTTATCTTCAGAAGGCTTGCTTTCTGTTTCTGACTCTTCCTCCGGGGTATCTGTCTTTGGAGAATCCTTTTTCTTTTGAATGCCTTTCGGTGTGTTTTCATCTTCCTGATGATTCTTGGCATGTTCAGCAATGGCCGCCTGCACCTCCGGCATCTTTTTTACGGTGTCATCAACATGTGGCTGTTCGGCCTCCAGAATCTCTTGTGTACGACTCTTCCACGGACGTTTGCCGAATATCTTCTCTACATCTTCAGCCATGATGACTTCCTTGTCCATTAACAATTTAGCCAGTTTGTTGTGACCTTCCTTGTGTTCAGTCAGGATCTTCTTGGCACGAGCATATTGTTCATTGATGGTTTTCAGTACTTCATCATCTATAATCTTGGCCGTGGTCTCAGAATAAGGACGTTGAAATTGATATTCGTTGGTGTTGTAATAGCTGATATTCGGTAATTGGTCACCCATGCCGGCGTATGCGATCATCCCATAGGTAGCTTTTGTCGCACGCTCAAGGTCGTTGATGGCCCCTGTTGAGATATGCCCTGTGAACAGTTCTTCTGCTGCCCGTCCTCCTAACAGGGAACATAATTCGTCCAGCATCTCTTCCTTGGTCGTGATCTGCCGTTCCTCAGGCAAATACCATGCTGCTCCTAAAGCTTGGCCGCGGGGGACGATGCTGACTTTCACAAGAGGATTGGCATAACGGCAGAACCAGGAAATCGTGGCGTGCCCGGCTTCATGCAGCGCGATGGTACGTTTTTCTTCTGCTGTCATCACTTTCGTCTTTTTCTCTAATCCGCCGACTATACGGTCAACAGCATCCAGGAAATCTTTTTTCCCAACAGACTTCTCGTTGTGCCGTGCGGCAATCAGAGCAGCCTCATTGCAGACATTGGCAATGTCCGCACCGGAGAATCCAGGTGTCTGTCGTGCCAGCAGGTCTACATCTACAGTATCATTGATCTTTACGGGTCTCAGATGAACCTTGAAGATTTCCTTGCGTTCCTGCAGGTCGGGGAGATCTACATGAATCTGCCGGTCAAATCGTCCAGGCCGCAACAGGGCTGGATCAAGCATATCTGCACGGTTGGTTGCAGCCAGGATAATCACTCCACTGTTTGTGCTGAATCCGTCCATCTCCGTCAGCAGGGCATTCAAGGTGTTTTCGCGCTCATCATTGCCACCCATTGAAGGATTCTTGCTCCTTGCCCGTCCGATGGCATCTATTTCATCAATGAAAATGAAAAGCGGATTGCGATTCACAAGCAGCCCGGGAAAATCGACCGCATATTCGACAAGGATAATCCTGAAGGGTTGGAAGTCGAGAAAGGTTCTTTCGACCTGGAGGAATACCTGGAAAAGGGTTACAAGGTAGAAACTTTCATTCCGGTGGGAATGGCAATGACAGACTTTGTCGCTTCAAATGTGATAGGCGGAGCCATTTTCTCTAAAATTGGAGGTTTGGTTAGTAAAGGTATTTCGTCATTGCGGGCTGCCCGGGTAGCAAAAACAGTTGAATCTGCAAGAGTTGGATTTATTGTTGAAAAAGTAGGAGTAGCTAATTCAAGAGCTTTAGGTGTTGCAGGGGAACAAGCTGTTGGTATCACAGGTTCAAAGACAGCAATAACTGTTGGAGGTAGAGTACGAATTCCGGACAGACTTACAGCTACAACTTTGGAAGAAGTTAAAAATGTGAAATCATTGAGTTTTACTAAGCAGTTAAGGGACTTTCGTACTTATTCTCAGCAAAACGAATTACAAATGATATTATATACTCGTCCGAATACAGTTCTCTCAGGACCTTTACAGCAACAGATTCAGAGTGGAAATATTATTTTAAAAACAATCCCATGATAGTTATGGCTAAAAAATTAAAAACAGCGGCAGAATTATTGACTGAATTAAATATAAATCCTGATTATAAGAGATTTATAAAGGATAAAGAGCAAGAACGATATAAAACTGAAGAACAATTAAGGAATGAGGAATTTGATATAATTGCACAATTAAAAAATGTTGGTTTAAATGTTTCTTCTGTATGGGATTTGGTAAATGCAAAGTATAGTTATCCAAATGCTATTAATATTTTAATTAATAATTTACAGATAGAATATGATAATAAAATTAAGGAAGGAATCATTAGAGCATTATCTGTTAAAGAAGCAATTGGACTAGCCAATCCGGCTTTAATTGAAGAGTACAATCGAATTCCAAAAGAAGAGATGCTGTTACGTTGGACTATTGGGAATACAATCTATACAACAATTACAGAAGATAGTGTTGATAGCATTTTGCCAATTGTTCAAGATAAAACAAATGGAATGTCAAGACAAATGTTTGTTTTAGCTTTGGGAAAGTTAAAATCGGAAAAAGCAGAAAATGTTTTAATCTGTTTGCTTGATGATGATGAAGTGATACATCAAGCACTAGAAGCGTTAGGCAAGATGAAATCAAAAGGGGCAAAAGATAAAATTGCAATGCTAACAAACCACCCTAAAGCCGCAATTAGAAAAAGAGCAAAAAATGTCTTAAAGAAAGTATTGTAACATACAAAGATAGAGGCTGTCTTTTTCTTGATTGACAGCCTCTTATAGACAATATATGGAATCCAAATTTATGGTCGCAAAAATAATATTTACAACAGTATTCTTTTTCAATATTTTGAAGGTAGCTTCCCAAATTAACCTCGGCTTTGGAAAGGAGTGGATAAAAATATGATTATCTTCTCACAACTTCTTATCGATAATAAGGGAGAGGAATTTGTATCTGATTTATTAGAGAAGGAAAGTGATCTTATTATTGTCATGGAAGTTGACTCTTTAGGACGTGTAGTTAATATAGGTAAGAAATGGTGGAGTAGAAAAGAGTTAGATTCTGTTTCAAAAGAAAAAATTGCATTAGCTTTAAAATCAAGTGATATAAAATTCACAATTTGCTATAATAGGACACCGGGAATTTCTGATAAAAGTGCATATGAACTAATATCAAAGGACTTGTTTAAAGATAAAACAACTATTTGGATAAATGTGTCTTTCCCAGGCCATACATTATTCCGTTATGAATCAGAGAAAGAAAGAAGAGAAAAAAGAGAGAAATCAATAAGGAATAATGTCAAAACGAAACCAAGCAAGTAGCAGATTCTTAAGAATTTGATCACAGAGAGTTCTGAAGAGTGAAATTGTCAGGTCATTATTTATGTTGAGAAAAGTCTCTTATATAGTAATTTGATATTTTGATTGACTATCCGGCTCGGGCTGAGAATCACTTCCAATATACCGGAGTGTCCGCACGGGCCGGATTATTTGTAATGAAACATGACTACCCTTACCAACCCTAAAAGGTTACAGTTATGCAAAAGATGATCCATTTTATTTTGATATTGGTGTTCCTTGCATTTGCATGGAACATGCCATCCGGGGCACAGAATGTCGCCCCCACGGCCGGCCGGAACCATACCGTTTCGTACGCGTTCCGCCAGGCATTCACTCCGGCGCAGGTGCCTTCGGTGGTGAACATCACCCAGGCAGCCGCCACCGTGACCTACTACGACGGCATCGGCCGTGCGGTGCAGAGCGTTGAAGCGGGAGGGACATACGGCATGAAAGACCTTGTGACCCCGGTTGAATACGATGTGCTGGGGCGTGCGGATGTGAGGCGGCATCTTCCTTACCCGCTGGCGTCGGC
>ENA-UOOK01002982-UOOK01002982.1-fermentation-metagenome-genome-assembly--contig:-NODE-2982-length-19903-cov-11.817614_pt1 | contig 19903 bp, 18 predicted proteins | sample MGYA00245777_ERZ724023 | MGnify/ENA primary metagenome ERZ724023 (study PRJEB28704, sample SAMN03018312) | fermentation metagenome | biome: anthropogenic terrestrial biome; feature: soil...
CGGAATGAGGAAATACAAGCTCGCTTGCATTTCCGGGTGGAGTGCCAAGATCATGAACATGTTTTTAGTTCATGATACAATAAAAGCGTAGTGAGCATGCGATCGGAGCAAAAGAGCATAAAATTGATTCCTATTGTTTGCCAAGGCAGACTCTTTGCTCTAAAAAATAATTAAGGCAGCATTTTTTGCATAAGCTATAACTGTGTTTTAGGATGCGCAGCATCTGCAAACTTAAATGTATAGAAAAGAGGAAGAAGAATGATAGAATTTAAGAATGTATCAAAAATTTATCCCGGGAATAAGGTTGCGGTAAAAAATATCAACCTTAGGTTTGAAACCGGTGAATTTATATGTTTTATCGGAACCTCCGGCAGCGGTAAGACAACCTGCATGCGAATGATTAATCGTATGAATATTCCCAGTTCAGGAACAATTGAAATTGATGGCAGGGACATTAGTAAGATAAATGAGATCAACCTGAGAAGACATATCGGATATGTCATTCAGCAAATCGGTTTAATGCCTCATATGACCATCTATGATAATATCATCATGGTGCCGAAGCTGTTAAAATGGCCGGAGGATAAGATGAATCATATTGCGCGGGAATTACTACAGAAGGTGGATCTTCCGGAGAGCTATCTGGACTATTATCCTTCCGAGCTTTCCGGCGGGCAGCAGCAGCGGATCGGCGTGATCCGTGCCTTGGCAGCGAATCAGGAGATCATCCTTATGGATGAACCGTTTGGCGCTTTGGATCCGATTACCCGCGATAACCTTCAGCAGCTGGTAAAACGCCTACAGCGTGAAATGGGAAAGACCATTATTTTTGTAACGCATGATATGGACGAAGCGTTAAAATTATCGGACCGGATGGTTGTGATGAACCAGGGGCAGGTTGTTCAATTTGATACGCCGGATAGCATATTGGCGCATCCTGCGAATGATTTCGTGCGGGATATGCTGGGAGAAGAACGCTTAAATCATGCGGTGTTTGACTATGAGACCGTTGAGAAAATGATGGTACGCAATCCAATCTGTACCTTGCCAAACAAAAAGGTAAGCGAATCCATTCATATGATGAAAAAGAATCGTGTTGATATGCTGTTTGTCGTTGATGAGCAAAAGCATCTGATGGGGCATGTTGATATTTTTGATCTTGATCGGAGCCGTATGGGAAATGACCTGATAGGCAATCACATAAAGAAAACGACCTATATTTATAACAATACCAAGATTCGGGATGCCATCTATTATATCAATGACCTTGGGTATCGGAACATTCCGGTTGTAAATGAGAATCGGGTACTGGTCGGGCTTGTAACCCGTGCCGCAGTAGTGGACCGGGTATATGAAAGCTATTGGAGCGATTATCAGCCGGAGGGGGACGATGCTATTGCACAGATCAAACCGGAAGAAATGACAGTTTAGGAGGGACATATGCTGAATTATATATTACAAAATAGTACCGTACTTGCGGAAAAAATCGGAGAGCATTTTCTTATCTCAATTCTGGCATTGAGTATTGGTGCGGCAATTGCCGTACCGGCAGGAATTCTGCTGACAAGATACAAAAGATTATCACAGGTAGTTCTTTCTTTTTGTTCGGTTTTACAGACCGTGCCTTCTTTAGCGTTATTGGCAATTATGGTTCCCTTATTTGGCGTTGGAAAATTACCGGCTGCGATAGCCTTGATTATATATTCCTTACTTCCGATCCTACGTAATACGTATCTTGGGATGAATTCCGTTGACAAAAATGTTATTGATGCATCGAAAGGTATGGGAATGACATCCGGACAGATTATTGCCCGGGTGCAGGTTCCGCTGGCATTCCCGGTTATTATGTCAGGGATCCGTTTATCTTCCGTCTATATGGTGGCATGGGCAACACTCGCCTCCTATATTGGCGGGGGCGGTCTGGGGGACTTTATATTCATGGGACTGAATAATTTTAATTTCTATGCGATTGTTGCAGGAACCGTGCCGGTTACATTAATGGCCTTGCTGTTTGATGGTGCGCTGAGTATGCTCGAACATAGATTCACACCGAAAACGAGCAGTGCGGTTGGAAAGCAGACAGGAAAGGAGAGGGCAAATGCGTAGAGAAAAAAGATATAGAAAAATAGGCAGGATCATCGGCTTGCTCCTGCTTGTGATAGTAACACTGCTTGGCTGTTCTCTTCCGGGCCTTGGCAAAAGTGTGGCAGGCAACGGTATCGTTATTGCGGGAGGTAATACAACGGAGCGTCAGATCCTTGCGGAAATCGTAAGCCAGATGTGTGATCACTATCTGTCCGATACGGATACGGACATAACGCTGATCAATAATTTGGGCTCCACTCTACTGATTTTGCAGGCGTTAAAGGGGAAGGATGCCAACATCTCCGGTGCCATGTATACCGGAACTTCCCTAACCGGCGAGCTGGGATTAGAGCCTGCAACAGATCCGGACAAGGCGATGGAAGAAGTCGTTAAGGGCTATAGCAGCGAATATAACATGGTCTGGTTTCCATCCTACGGCTTTGAAAACACATATGCATTTATGGTAACCAGACAATTGGCTGACGAAAAGGGAATCCATAAAATCAGTGATCTGAAACCCTATGCAGATACCCTGAAGGTAGGAGTCGATACCGCCTGGATCGAACGAAAAGGGGATGGTTATGAGGGCTTTAAAGATCTATATGGATTTACGTTAGATAAGATGAGCTCCATGGAGATCGGTCTGGTTTACGATGCGGTCCGTGCGGGCAAAATGGATGTGGTTCTGGGATATTCTACGGATGGCCGTATCGATGCCTATGATCTGGTTGTTCTGGAGGATGATCTGCATCTGTTTCCGCCCTATGATGCAAGTCCGGTTGCGACAAAAGAGCTGCTTCGAAAGTATCCGGAGGTCGAAACCATCCTTTTAAAGCTGGAAGGAGCAATTGATTCCGAAAAAATGCAGAAGCTGAATCGAATCTCCGATGAGGAGCAGATCGAACCAAGGATTGTCGCCGGGCAATTTCTTGAAGAGAATCATTATTTTGAGGAAAAGGATACGATACCGCTTGCAGAGCGTGAGCTTTACAAGGATGTGGTACGGGATATTCTTCCGCCGGGTAAAGATAAGGAGGGAAAATAATGGCGTTATTAAAATATTATCAGATCAATGGAGGCTATGTACTGGAACAGTTCCTGCGGCACTTTCTGATTTCCGTATACGGGGTTCTATTTGCGGCAATGGTTGCAATACCCATAGGATTCTTTATCGCCAGACATAACCGGCTGGCCGGCTGGGTCATCTCACTTGCCAATATTATCCAGACGATCCCTTCGCTTGCCATGCTGTCTCTTCTGATGGTGGGTATGGGCCTTGGAGCGGGTACCGTGGTCATGACGGTATTTCTTTACTCCATGCTTCCCATACTAAAAAACACGTATACCGCAGTCAGCAACGTTGACAAAAACCTGTCGGACGTTGCGAAGGGCGTGGGAATGACACGCAATCAAATAAGGTTTAAGGTAGAAATTCCGTTATCTTTGTCTGTGATTATGGCCGGTATTCGGAATGCGATCGTCATTGCAATCGGTATAACTGCAATCGGAACGTTTATCGGGGCAGGCGGATTAGGTGATATTATTTCGCGGGGTATTAACGTAATAGACGGATCTGCTATCATCTGGGCAGGTGCCCTTCCGACCGCCCTGATGGCGGTGATTTCCGATCTGGTACTTGGAAAATTGGAGAAAAGGCTTGCCAATTGGCGCTCATAATAGTGTATAATCTATTGTTACTATTCACACCCGACATGTATACCATGTTATGATTTCGTCAGATGTATCCGATTCGGAGACGCTTTCGCTTAGTTGCATTACGTAGCGGTACATAAGGCTCCAAAATACGGAGCCAAAGTACCGACGAATGCAAATACTCCTTATCGGATATCATTTGTCGAAATCATATGATATACTTTGTTAGGGGTGTGAACAGTAACAATAGATTGCAATACGAGGAGACAAGAGATGGAATTATATATTATAAGGCACGGAGAAACCATTTGGAACAAAGCGGGGAAAATCCAGGGGTATTCCGATATCCCGTTAAATGAAAATGGAAGATCGCTGGCGAAGACCACTGGGAAAGCATTAGAAAATGTATATTTTGACAAAATATTTTCCAGCCCGCTGATCAGAGCTTATGAGACAGCGCAGCTCATTCGGGGGAATCGTAATATAGAGATCGAGACGCGGGAGGAGCTGAAGGAAATCGGTTTTGGCATCATGGAAGGCTCCCTTTATGAGGAAGAGATGTGTAATATGGAGAGTCCGATCTATAAGTTTTTTAATCACCCAGACGAATATGTTCCGCCGGAGGGTGGAGAAACGATCGAGCATCTATGTAAAAGAGCGGCAGATTTTCTGGAAGATAAGGTACTGCCTCTGGAAAAGTCCTGTGAAAGGGTATTGATCGTGGCCCATGGAGCGATGAATAAAGCAATTCTGACCTATGTGAAAAAGCTGGAGAAGAAGGATTTCTGGTCGGGTAATTTTCAAAAGAATTGTGCGGTTACGATTATTGAAATTAAGGATTCAAAAATGAATATTCAGCAGGAGGGCAAAATATTGGCGTAAATAGTGGGCTGCTTCGCTGGATGACGAATTTGATATTATAAGAAGGAAAGGAGAAAAAAGATATGGCTTCTTTTACAAAAAAAGCTATCATAAAATCGTTTCTGAAGTTGCTGAATGAACGTCCGCTGAATCGGATCACGGTAAAAGATATCGTAGAAGATTGCGGGATTAACCGCAATTCATTTTACTACCATTTTGAGGATATGTCCTCCCTGGTGGAAGAAATTATGATGGAAGAAGCCGACAAAATCATAGATAAGTACGGAAGCATCAATTCACTGGAGGAGTGTCTGTGTGTGGCGATAGAATTTGCATTGGAGAATAAAAAAGCGGTTATGCATATCTACAGTTCTGCCAATCGTGAATCCTATGAAAGATATCTGAACAAGGTTTATCAATATGTCGTGACAAAATACATAGAAAGTGTCTTCGCAGATATTCCTGCCAAGGAAGAAGATATTGAAATCATTATTAAGTTTTTTAAATGCGAATTGGTTGGTTATACCCTGGACTGGATGTCGGATGGTATGCGGTATGATATTAGAAACCAGGTGCGGCGTATATGCGAGCTTTTTGATGGTACAACGAAGATTGCCATTCAAAGGAGCGCTGAAAAATAAAGCGGCGTTTCAAAATGAGTACAAGGATATAAGAGGGTCAATGATTTGTCTTTTCATCTGTTTGTGAGAGAAAATCATTGACCCTTTTCATACCTAAGAAGCAACGGACCGCTTTCTCCAGAGGAATACGATGACCGCTCCGATAAAGAACGGAACGAACGTCGTGGCAAAACGAAATAATACCATGGTGGAGGTAGCTATGGCTGTTTCCACCATGCCGGAGAGTAAAACGATGAATATGATATCAAGAGAACCATATCCGGATGGCAGCGGTACGGAGCCGGCAAGCATGCGTGCTGCGCTTATAAAAGCGATCGAGGTCAGCAGATTCGGCCCTTTCCCCTGCATCGCCAGGTACGGTATCACATACCAGAAAGTCTGCATGAGAAGGCATTCAAAAATTAATTGTACCGTTAATTTCTTGTCGCGAAAAACCAATGCTGTTTCTGCCTGAAGCAGGCAGATCTGTTCTTCCATGTAATCAATTTTGGAAAGCCATTTCGGGTGATTTTTACAAATGCGGCGGACAACACTCAGTAACCGGGCGGACAACTGACTGGAGGTGGCAACCAAAATCAGCACACCAATCATAAAAAGGCATATGACAATACCAAGGATACCAAAGAATCGGTACGGGCGTATGGCAGTACGAAGCGTCGGAAACATTAAGTATGCTGCAAATCCGTATAGAAAGATGGCGGTCCTGTCCAGGATGTATTGAATTAAGCATATGCCTGTACTGTTGGCTGCCGGAATTCCCAGGCGTGTAAGGTAATAAATCTTTGAGATACCCATGCCGCTTCCCAAGGTCGTAACCTGAAAGAATGCCCCGGAGAATGCGCACGCGATTCCCTGTCCCCATTTCAGATCCGGCTGATATCTTCTGCCAAGCCGGTATAATAGATCACCGTCAATGATTCGGTATAAGCAGCCGCTTAAGCAGACGAATACAAATAGCCATATCGGAATTTCTCCGATGGACCGCATAACATCCAGGAAAAAATCGCAATGGAAGTATATGGCTGTGCCAAGCAGTATTATAAATATAAGATAAAAAACAACGCTTTTTACCCATGGTGGAACTGATTTTTTACGGAAGTCTCCGGAATCTTTTTTATTTTTCAATTGGCCCATAATAGGAGGAATGTCCTTTTTTAATCTTCTTTTTCGGCGGATGTTCTTCTATCAGCTGGTCAGCAACAGGTGCCCAGTCTTTCGCATAGTTTATGCATTTTCCACAGAGATGATCCGCTGCTTCCGGACTTTGAAGATCTGTACTGACGGCACCCGATTTCTTAACAATTTCCTGCAGGCATTCCGGATTTTCCAGCATCGGGCAGGGGCGCAGCGGATTATCATTGAAAGGCTGTGCATCCTGATAGGCTTTAAATAGCGGCTGCTGCAGGCATTCCAGCAGAGTCTTATCGTGAATGTTTGCTCCGGAATAGTGGATAAATACGCAGGGCTCAACATCTCCGTTCGGATTGATATGGCAGTAGTACTTGCCTCCGGCGATACAGCCGCTGACGTATTCGCCGTCATTTTGAAAGTCAATTAAAAAGATCGGCTTCCCGCCCTTTGCGGCACGTACCTCACGGACACGGTGGTACATATAGACCCGCTGTTCCGGAGTGAGGAGCAGCTCCGTTGCTGCTTCGTTGCCCACCGGCATGTAATGGAAGTACCAGCTGTAGCGGACGCCTTTTTCAATCAGCAAGTCAAGAAATTCATCACTGGTAACGGTCTTATAGTTCTTGGAGGTATAGCAGATGGAAGTGCCGAACAGCAATTTGTTTTCACGCAGCAAATCCATGGCATGCATTACCTTTTCAAAGGAGCCGGTACCGCGGCGCAGGTCATTGACATCTTCAAAACCTTCGACACTTAAGGAAAGCGAGAAGTTGCCGACACGCTTCATTTCACGGCAGAAGGCATCATCCACAAGGGTTCCGTTTGTAAAGGCATGGAAAGCACATTTGTTATGTTTTTCCGCCAGCCGGATCAGGTCATCACGGCGTACGAGCGGTTCTCCGCCGGTAAAGAGATAGAAGTAGATACCAAGCTTTTCCCCCTGCGTAATAATGCTGTCGAGATCTTCATAGGACAGGTTCAGCTTATGGCCATACTCCGCAGCCCAGCAGCCGGTACAATGCATGTTGCAGGCGGAGGTAGGATCCAGAAGCATAACCCACGGAATATTCACACCGTACTTCTTCGCCATCTCATGGGTTTTGGAAACTCCGTAAAATCCTGCCTGATAGCCAAGGTTTAGAGCGTGCATTTTGACCACGTTGGGATCAATCTCATCTAAGAGTTTATTGGTATACTGCATCCATTTGCAGTCCGGGTCGTTCACAAAGTTCCTGGCAGCAGAAAAAACACCCGGGCTAACACGGTATCCGATCAGTTTCTCAGACATGTCAATCAGCTTCGTCAAATGCGCCTGACGATCTTTATTAACATATTTGATTATACCGTCGAGGGTTTTACTGACGGCTGCACGAGTCGTATTCGCTTTAAAGCTTTCAAATGACATAAATATATCCTCCTTCATATAAATAATACATTTCATTTTATGAATTTATGATTAATATGGATGGAACCGGTACTTTCACGATATTAACGAATCATCCATCTTATGGCAAATATAGCCTGAAATCCCGTGTTTTGGAATAGGCAAAGCCCCGGTTATGCCTATTTTTCAAACAAAATCTTGAAAATGTCTGTTTTTTAGTCATTCTGTGCCTTGTGCCTAATTTTTTGACACGGAGCATTTTGTGTCTATTCCGTTTTTCTCAGAACTCCGGTAAAATGGACCTGCTATTTGGGAAACAGGTGACATTCGTTGTCCCATACTGTGATTTGAGAATCAAAAGCCTTCCTAACAAATAGTCTTCTTCAATTTGCATAAATCAAAGAAAAACGGGGGTAATATGAAACATATTTTAATGCGCAACTGTATGAAGTCGTTGGTACTTAGATCACGTATTTTGTGGTCTTATGTACCATTACGTACTTCATCCAAGCGTAAGCGTGTTGCGAATGAAATATGTTTCCTATTACCTATCAATACATTAATTGTGCAAATTGATGAAGTTAATTTATAAATTGGCTTTTGCTTCTCAAATCATTATTAAGTTAGGAAGAAAGGAAGTGAGTTTGATGCATCCAACAAAGCCAATCTGGGCAGCAAAAACCGGATACATCATTATGTCTTTGCTGCTTTGCACCCTTGGTATAGTACTAATTCTACATCCTGAGGTTTCTGCCAAAGCACTTTGCATTTTAATCGGTGTGATGCTGATATGTTACGGAATTTTTAAGGTAATCGGGTACCTGTCAAAAGATTTGTTTCGGCTTGCGTTTCAATTTGATTTGGCATTCGGCTTGTTGGTCGTAGTTGTAGGACTTATTATGGCGCTACATCCCACCCACATGATTACGCTGGTTAACTTTGTTCTTGGAATCATTATTCTGGCCGATGGACTTTTTAAGGTACAGATTGCGATAGATTCCAAAAAATTTGGAATCCGTAAATGGTGGTTGATCACAGTTCTTGCAATTATTACTGTTACTTTTGGTATCCTTTTGGTGATTGATCCATTCAGTAGTTCAAACCTTCTAATGATTATGCTTGGCATCTCCTTGCTGGCGGAAGGATTTTTGAATTTCTGTGTCATGCTACTTACGGTAAAAATTATTAAAAACCAATACCCGGAATCCAACACGAATTAATGACATCGAAGGAGGAAAAACAAACTATGAAATTTGGGAAAGTGGTTATGAAATACCGCATACCAATTCTGGTCATTGCTGTTATTTTGATAGTCCCCTCTGTTTTTGGCATGACATCTACGAGAATCAATTATGATATGCTCAATTATCTGCCGGAGGACATGGACACAGTCGTTGGTCAGAACGTACTTTCGGATGACTATGGAAAGGGCGCATTTTCATTCGTAATTTTTGAGGATATGCCGCTTAAGGATGTATCCGCCTTAAAATCAAAAATAGAGCAGTTAGAGCATGTGGAAACGGTACTCTGGTATGACAGCATAGCAGATATTTCAGTTCCGATGGAGATTCTGCCGGACAAGATCTACAATGCGTTTAATTCAGAAAATTCCACAATGATGGCAATTTTCTTTGATACTTCCACATCGTCGGACGATACCATGGATACGATTAAAGAGATTCGTTCCATTACCGGTAAGCAATGCTTTGTATCCGGTATGTCCGCACTGGTAACCGATCTGAAGGATTTATGTGAGAAAGAAGAACCCATCTATGTTACCATTGCTGTTATTCTTGCCTGTACAGCCATGATGTTATTTATGGACAGCTGGCTGATACCGTTTATTTTTCTGGCGAGTATAGGAATGTCAATATTACTCAATATGGGGACCAATTATTTTCTTGGAGATATCTCCTATATAACGAAAGCTCTTTCCGCTGTTCTGCAGCTTGCCGTAACTATGGATTACTCTATTTTCCTGTGGCATAGCTATAGTGAACAAAGAGCGCATTATGACGATCATAGAGAAGCCATGGCAACTGCGATCAATGAAACCCTGGTATCCGTAATCGGAAGCTCATTGACAACCATTGCAGGTTTTATTGCACTGTGCTTTATGAGTTTTACTTTGGGACGTGACCTTGGAATTGTTATGGCAAAGGGTGTATTATTCGGCGTAATAGGCTGTATTACGACGCTTCCCGCACTCATTATTCTGCTGGATGGGCCCCTGCAGAAGACGAAGCATACTGCACTGCTTCATAGTATGAACAAATTGGCAGGCAGGGTAACCAAGGCGTTCCCAGTATTTCTTGCAGTTTTTGTAATTCTTATTGCACCTGCTTACTATGGTTACCACAAGACAAACGATGAGGTCTACTATGATATGGGCGAGACCCTGCCGGAGGATATGGAATTTGTCATTGCCGATTCCAAGCTCAGGGAAGATTTTGATGTTGCATCAACGCATATGCTTCTGGTGGATGCGAGCCTGCCCTCCCGATCGGTTAAATCCATGATCAAGAACATGGAGAATGTAGAGGGTATAAAATATGTACTAGGTATGGAATCGGTAGTAGGCTCCCGTGTTCCGGAGGAAATCCTGCCGGAATCCATAACCAGTGCCTTCAAAAGCGACCGATGGAAATTATACCTTATCAACTCCGAATATAGGGTAGCCAGTGATGAGGTTAATAATCAGATTGTTGAACTGAATACAATACTGAAGCAATACGATGAAAATGGAATGCTGATCGGGGAAGCTCCCTTAATGAAGGATATGATTGAAACCACCGATACAGACTTCAAGGTCGTCAACATCATCTCAATCGTTGCTATCTTTATCATTATTGCATTGGTACAAAAGAGTATTTCATTACCGTTCATTCTGGTTGCGGTGATCGAGCTTGCGATCTGCATAAACCTTGGTTTACCGCACTATTTTAATCAGTCATTACCGTTTATAGCACCGATCTGCATTAGTACAATTCAGCTTGGTGCCACGGTGGATTACGCAATACTGATGACGACAAGGTATAAATCAGAGCGCCGCGATGGTCATGATAAACATACTGCTGTTACTACCGCACTTGCCACATCAATTCCATCCATTATTGTCAGTGCCATGGGTCTGTTTGCAGCCACCTTTGGTGTTGCACTCTACTCTGACATTGATATTGTAAGTTCCATATGTATGCTGATGGCAAGAGGTGCGATTATCAGTATGTTCTGTGTTATCTTTATCCTGCCGGCTGCTTTTATGCTGCTGGATGGTGTAATCTGCGCCACAAGTATCGGTTTTAAACCGGATAAGAATAAAACGGAACTTAATAATGTGTAAATGACTGCGGAAGCATAGAAATGACAAGAAATATAACATAAAGAAATCGATTTGGAGGCTGAAACATGAATAACAAAAAAAAGCATCTTAAGAAGATACTTTCCTTACTATTAAGCGGTGTTCTTGTAATCGGCGGAATGGGCATTGCGGTCCATGCAACCGGCGCAAAGGATACCTCTGCTAAAAAAGAGACAGTGAAGCAAACAGTTTCACCGGAGGAAAAAACCGAAATCAGCAAGGATGAGACGGTCTATATCATTGCCGGAGCAGATGGTGCGGTAAACAAGGTCATTGTCAGCGACTGGATCAAAAATGCCATTGCCAGTGATAAAATCCAGGATCAGACCGATCTTGAAAATGTCGTGAATGTCAAAGGGGATGAAACCTATACCCTGGATGGAGACAATATACATGTCTGGGATGCGCAGGGAAATGATATCTACTACCAGGGCGATATTAAGAAGGAGCTTCCGGTGGATATTGCCGTCAGCTATAAATTGGATGGCAATACGGTATCTGCGGAAGAACTGGCAGGAAAGAGCGGCAAGGTAACCATCCGCTTTGATTATACCAATCATCAATATGAGATGGTGGATATCGACGGGAAGCAGGAAAAGATGTATGTGCCGTTTGCCATGCTTACCGGAATAATTCTTGACAACGATAATTTTAAGAATGTGGAGATCTCTAACGGTAAATTAATTAACGACGGCGACCGTATCATCCTTATTGGCATGGCATTCCCAGGTGTTTCTGATAATTTGAAACTGGAAGAGGATAAGCTAAATATTCCGGATTATGTGGAAATTACTGCGGATGCTACCGATTTTGAAATGGCTGCAAGCGTTACCATTGCTACCAATGAACTCTTCAATCATGTAGATTTTGATGATGTGGATGATCTGGAGGGGCTCTCCGATTCTCTGGATGAACTGACGGACGCTATGGATCAGCTGATCGACGGCTCCTCCAAGCTCTATGACGGACTGGACGTTTTACTGGATAAGTCCGGTGAAATGAAGGAAGGAATTAACCAGTTGGTTACCGGAGCAGGAAAGCTTGCGAAAGGCAATAAAGACCTGGACGGCGGTGCTGCACAGTTACAGTCCGGAGCAGCAAAACTGGCCGGCGGGCTTGACACCTTATCTTCGAATAACACCACGCTGAATGGCGGAGCTAAGCAGGTATTTGAATCACTGCTTTCCATGGCGAATACACAGCTTGCCGATGCCGGACTTACGGTGAAAAAACTGACTATAGATAACTATGCCACGGTTTTAAATGGCGTTTTATCCAGTCTAGATGAAAAAACAGTGTATAAGCTGGCATACGATCAGGCATACAGTAAGGTAGAAGAGGCGGTCCGTGCACAGGAAACGGTTATTCGTACGAAAGTAGAGGCGGCTGTTCGGGAGAAGGTTCTGGAAGGTGTTCTCAAAGCAGCAGGTCAGCCGATGACAGCAAAGCAGTATGAAGCCGCTGTGAATGCAGGAAAGATTCCTGCAGACGCTCAGGCAAAGATCAATGCGGCAGTGGAAGGGCAGATGGCGCAAAAAGAGATTCAGAAACAGATCACGAAGAATACGGAACAGCAAATTAAGGATCTGACCGAGCAGAAAATGGGCTCGGAGGAAGTAAAGGCACAGATTAATAAAGCAGTAGAGAGTGCCAAATCCGGAGCATCCGGAATCGCCTCCCTGAAAACGCAGTTGGATGGCTATAATCAATTCTATCAGGGGCTCATCACCTATACGGGCGGCGTTGCAGAGGCAAGCTCCGGCGCAAGGGAATTAAAAAATGCGACCGCTTTCCTAAAGAAAGGTACCACTGGACTTAAGAACGGCGCAGAAGAGCTGTATACCGGTCTTGGTGCTTTACAAGAGGGCAGCGGCGCGCTCATCGACGGTGTGGCACAGCTGAAAGACGGAGCACTCCAGCTTTCCGACGGACTCAAGGAATTTAATGAAAAGGGTGTACAGAAGCTGATTGATGCGGTAGACGGTGATCTGGACGGTCTGCTTACAAGAATTCGTGCAACGGCAGATGTATCGAAAGATTACAAGTCCTTTGCCGGAATCAGTGATGAGATGGATGGCGCTGTAAAATTCATCTACAAGACCGGTGCGGTCGAAATGCCAGAGAACGATAACGAATAAGAACGGCGTTACTATTCACACCTTGGCAAATCACCTAAACATTACGATCGGTGAAGATAAGTGTAATAACAAATCCGATGATTGAAAGAATGAGCCCCACAGCAAGCATAACACTTACAGGAAAGGCATCCAATATTTTGCCGCCGATGAAATTGCCTAAGGTTCCTCCGATACCTAAGGTGGCGGCGCCAAGGATGGCCTGCCCTTTTACCCTGTTTGACTGGTCCATTATTTTATTAACATAATAGATAGAAGCCGGTGTGAATAAAGCAAAAGATCCCATCTGGAACACCATGGAGAAATAGATAAAACCGATACTCGGTGCGGCAAAGGTGAGCAGCGCCTTTATCGTAAAAAAGGCAGCACCTATTTTGATGAGAGTAGAGCATTTCACTTTGGAGGATAAAAAGGCAAAGGAAGCCATGGCAGGCAGTTCCACGATTGCTGCAATGGAGATGGATAAACCCATATTGGAGCTATTGCCGCCGACATTCTGAATGATATTGATATGATAGGTATTAATGAAACTATGACCGATATAAAGTAGGGAGAAACCAATGAGCAGCAAAAAGAACCTGCGATATTGAATAAAAAAGGTGAAAAAACTCTGCCCCTCCTTGCCTGCACCATGAACTGCTGTTTCGTTTTGCCTGGCTTCTGTGTAGGTATAAGGCAATCTAAAACTAAGGGTGATCCCAAGCATTATGACAACAGCAAGCATGGATGCCGGCAGGATGATACTTGAACTGAGTTTTGCGATAACAAATCCTATAATATAAGCTATAAAAGCAAAACTGATTGAGCCCATTCCCCTTGCCAGTCCATAGTTAAGATCAATTCCAAGATTGATATATTCCATTGCAAACGAATTTAAAAATGAAACCATCGAGTCAAGTATCGTAAAAATCAGGATGTAACTGCCGCCTGTTATTAATCTGTTATTCTGATGAAAACCGAGATTTGCAATCGATAGGAGAAGCAGGAACAATAGGACTAAAATTACATATTTTAATTGAACTTTCTGATACTTATCAACCAGAGCGGCAATCATCGATTGGAATACGATAGAAAGAACCGCTCCGGCAGATAATATGATACCGATCTCGGTATTGTAAAAGCCCCTGTCCAACAGGTATACATTTGCAAAGGATCCGATAATAGCAAAAATTATCCAGAATAAGGATTGCAGTAAAGCATATTTTACGGTTAGTTGGAAGGCGGGTGAATACTTCTTCTTCATAGGGGGCTCCTTTTCTTATTTCTTCTTTTACCTGGTCACATTCTTTAACCATTTCATCGATTTGTAACGGATGGTGGTTAGGGGAATCTTAATAATCTCGTCACTCATTAAAATCATATATACCAATGGTACGGGCAGCTTCCATACAAACGCGGCAAGAGCGCCGAACAGGATCGAGCATCCCCAGAGGGTCGTCGCATCGAGAAATAAGCCGAAGTTCGTATCGCCTCCCGCACGGAATACGCCGACGACCATGGTCGTATTGTAGGCCTGCCCAATGGAAAAATAGGACATTACAAACATCATAAAGCCGAGATAGGTCTGGGCTTCCTCGCTTAGGTTTAAGTTGTTCTTTGCAATCTCTGCAACGATAAGAATGATAAATGCGCTTAGAAAGCCAAGCAGAAGTGTCAGGCGGACAAAGCGCTTTGCATACAGCTTCGCCATGGCTTCCTTATTTTCCCCGATGGCCTTCCCGATAACAATTGCCGTAGCATTGGCAAGACCAAAGCAAACGACCATTGCCAGCTGTCTGGTGACCTGGGTGATTGAATTCGCAGCAACAACGCTCTTGCCCAGATGCCCTATGATGGCAGCGTTAACGGAGGTTCCCGCCCCCCAGACCAATTCATTCATCGTTACCGGAATGGAGTAGGTAAAGAAATCCTTAATTAAGAGCTTATCCCAATGGAATAGATCTTTCAAGTGGAAGTAAATTAAATTATTCTTGAATTTTGCATAGAGAAATACGGTTACAAGCTCAGCAAATCTTGCGATCAAGGTAGCAATGGCGGCACCTTTGATTCCCATCGGTTCTATTCCAAACAAGCCAAAGATCAGTATGGAATTCAGGATAACGTTAATAATTAAGGAAAGCAGATAGACAACGGTGGATATAATTACCCGTTCTACACTGCGCATAATATTTAAATATATGCTTGTTATTGCCATCATGATATAGGAATAGGCGACAATCCTTAAATAAATAACACCCTGCTCAATTACCTCCGGTTCATTGGAGAAGATCCGCATAAGAGGTGCCGGAAAGAGCAGTACCACGAAGGTAAATAGGATCCCGACCGCCAAAGCAATACTCATTGTAATACCAAGAATTTTTTCAATGGTGCGGGTGTCCTTTTTGCCCCAGTACTGTGCGGATAATATGGTCGCACCCGAGGCCAGGCCAAAGAAAATCAAGGACATAATAAATTGAATCTGACCGGCAAGGGAAGCGGCAGAAAGGGAGGTTTCCCCTACTTTGCCTAGCATAACTACGTCGGCTGCAGAGACGCCCACATTAATCAGATTCTGCAATGCCATTGGCAGAACCAAAGAGAATACCAGTCGGTAAAAATGCTTCTTTTCTTTTGCGTCTTCGATTGATGATGTTTTATCCCTGTTGTTAATCATGATGAAATCCTCCGAATAATTATAGTGGTGATAGGAAAAATCAAATCCTATCCATTTTATCAAAGATACCGGAGGATTGCTATAGGATTCTTATGATTAGAGTTCTGCTTTATTATAGGAAACAATGGTGATATAATAGGGTAAATGTACGAGCTATCCTTCCAATGGATTGTACGATATATTTTTTGAAATGGAGGTTTTAAGATTATGGATATCTTTGATAAGTTAGGTGATGCCTTTACTACGACGGGAAAAGAGGTTGCCAATCTGGCAAAGGATGTAGCTGGAACAGCGAAGCTGAATGTACAGCTGAAGGAAGCGGAATTGAACCGGTCCAAGCTTTTCTACCAGTTAGGTAAGAAGTATTATGAATTATATAAAGATGACCCGGAGGAGGACATGACCGATATCATGGAGGCAATTGGAAAATGTGATGCGCAGATTGCAAAGTACCAGGAGGATATCGCAATAGCAAAAGGCAATCGGCGAAGCGCTTCATAAATTGGATAAGGCAACAAGGCTGCAATAAGGAACAAAGCATTTTTCATGGAATTGTGAAAAGAATGGAAGAAACAGAAAGAATAAAAAAATGATATAAGAAAGGACGGAACCTGTGTTAGAACGATTCTTTCTTATACCATTTTTTTACTTTGCTTTACTTATTATGCTCTGCCAAATTCGGACAGCTTCAAGCCTTCGTTTCGTTCCAGGGCGGTCTGAATGCTCCATTGATGAACAAACAGCAGAAGAGGATGTCCTTTCATATCCTTCACCTTCTTTGTATCGGAGGAAACACCGAGCGAACGAATGTCAATATCCTTATTCTCGATCCATCGGATATATTCATAGGGAAGCGGTTCCATACGAATCTCTGCGCCGTATTCGTTCTCCAATCGGAATTTCAGAACGTCAAATTGAAGGGTGCCAACCACACCGACAATGATTTCTTCCAACCCGGTATTAAATTCCTGGAATACCTGAATTGCACCCTCTTGTGCAATCTGTTTTACACCTTTTAAAAATTGTTTCCGTTTCATTGTATCCACCTGGCGAACCTTGGCAAAATGCTCCGGAGAGAAAGTAGGAATCCCCTCATAGGTAAACTTGTTATCCTGCGTGCAGAGGGTATCTCCGATCGAGAAAATGCCGGGGTCAAAGACACCGATAATATCCCCTGCATAGGCTTCTTCAATGATTTTTCTATCATCCGCCATTAATTGCTGCGGCTGTGACAAGCGGATATTTTTATCCCCCTGCATATGAAAAACCTCCATACCGGCGGTAAATTTACCGGAACAGATTCGCATGAAGGTGACACGATCCCGATGCGCTTTATTCATATTTGCCTGAATTTTAAATACGAAAGCGGAAAAATCATTTGTTATCGGATCAATTTGCCCAATCGAGGATTCTCTTGGCAGGGGAGGGGTGGTCATGGTAAGAAAGTGCTTTAAAAAGGTTTCTACGCCAAAGTTGGTTAATGCGGATCCAAAGAAAACGGGTGTCAGCTCACCCTTTAATACCCGGTCAATATCAAATTCACTGCTGGCGCCATCCAAAAGCTCGATTTCTTCGGATAAAGCAGCATGATTCTCTTTACCGATCAGGGAATCCAAGCTGGGATCCCCAAGCTCTGCTTCAATGGCGTCTAATTCCTTCTGACCGTTGTGAGATGCGTAAAAACGCATAATTTTTTTGGTGTTCCGGTCATATACCCCTTTGAAGTTCTTACCGGATCCGATCGGCCAATTGATGGGGCAGGTACTAATTCCAAGCACTTCCTCGATCTCATCCAGCAGTTCAAAGGTGTTTTTTGCTTCCCGATCCATTTTATTAATAAACGTAAAGATTGGGATATGGCGCATCACGCAGACCTTGAATAGCTTTTGCGTTTGTGCTTCCACACCTTTGGAGGCATCGATTACCATGACAGCGGAATCGGCCGCCATTAGGGTACGATAGGTATCTTCGGAGAAGTCCTGATGTCCCGGTGTGTCCAATATATTAATACAAAAACCGTCATAGTTAAATTGCATAACGGAAGAGGTAACAGAGATACCACGCTGTTTCTCAATCTCCATCCAATCGGAGAGGGCATGCTTCGCGGTCTTTCTTCCTTTTACGGAACCGGCAAGATTAATAGCTCCGCCGTATAAGAGAAGCTTTTCCGTCAAAGTTGTCTTACCTGCATCCGGGTGGGAGATAATCGCAAATGTCCTTCTTTTTTTTATTTCCTTGCTATAATCAGCCAAAATATAACCTCCAATTTAAAAATAAAACCAATTCATCATATAACATGGGAAAGGTTTTTGTCAAGATTATTTCTCCTTATAAACTTCGGCAAAGGCTTTGTAGTAGTCGTAATATTTATCATCACAGGCGGAAAATAAATACCTGGCCAAAATATTGGTTATTTTAAAGCCCCGGCTCTGCAGATTGTCCAGATGAGGCTTAAAATCGTCCTTTGAAGGATTGCTGTAGCCTACTTTTAGAACAAAGGAAACGTAGGAGGCGTTTCTGTCCTTCTCCCAGATCGGCGGAGGATTCTCCGAGGTCGGAACAGCAAGTCCGGTTTCAATGCGGTCATCTTCCGTATGATAGAGAAGAATACTTTGGTATTGATCCTTGATATATTCGGACCACGCGTCGGTATCATCAATGGAAAAGATATAGACTTTATTATAATCCGGATCTTCGGGCTGGTATTCATTCTGGCAGAGCCTCTTGTATTCCCCGATGTATTGGACCTTCCGCTGAATGTATTCCTTCGCCGTATAGAGCTCTTCCAATTGCTGGTCCAAATTATGATCCAGCTCGATTAAGGAATCTGCCAGCTCATGGGGAGAAAGCTGCGGCAGCTTTCTCATATCCTGCAGGGACATACGAAGACACCGATAATGTGCCAGATCCGATATGGTATAGATCGTACTGGGATAATATTTGCGGTAATTATTCTCCGTGTTTCTCGGGGACGTAATCAGTCCTGCTTTTTCCCAATAACGAAGCGTTGATTTTGGTATTCCCAATAGTTTGGACAATTCTCCAATGTGAAATGTTTTCTTCAATCCAGTGTCACCTTCCAAAATAGGATCATAAGAGTTTGCACTTCTTCTTAATTATAGCGTGTACAAATATAGCATGCGCAAACCGTATGCTATTTTATTATAGCAGATACGAAAAAGCATGTTTTTCTATTATAACATCAAAGCTACTATTTTAACAGATGGATATATTGATCCAGGGTGATGCTGTAGAGATTCGTGTGGGCAAGTTCTTTTTCAAATTGAAATCCGGTTTTTTCAAAAGCTTTTATGGACCTTGTGTTGTCGGGATCTATTTTAGCGATTACGCGCGGAATTCTCCATTCAAAGAAAGCCTGGTTTAAACCTTGATAAATGGCTTCCGTACCAAATCCCATACCCCATTTTTCCTTGTCTCCAATCACTACGACGATTTCCGCATCCTTTACCTTACGGACAAGCTTTATAAAACCGATCGGTTCATTATCCTCTGCACATACCACGAAGAAACTTCCGTTTCGGTTAAATAAGTGCGTCAGGATAAACATATTGACCCGGTTTACGGTCTGGTAAATTTCCTGTGATATGTTCGATAACTCGTTCAGATATCTGGTAACCTCAGAATCCTCCATCCAGGTCATAATTGTCAACGCATCGTTGCGTGTAACTTCCTGCCTTAGGCTTACCTCTAGTGCTCCCATTATATTGTTCCCCCTTTTATACAATAAAAGCCTTTCATAGCTCCTTAACAAAGTGAAGCCTATGACGGTTCTTTCCGATTGTTTTGAATCATACAAGGGGTATTATAAAGGTTAAACCAACTTTAATGTCAATATAATGTGCCATCAAATTAGTTACAAAAATGGGGGAAAAGATAACTGCAGATCACTTGTATGAATATCTGCTTATTTGGGGTTACTGTTCACACCTGGGCAAAGTCTATCCTATGATTTCGACAAATGATATCCGATAAGGAGTATTT
>ENA-UOOK01002984-UOOK01002984.1-fermentation-metagenome-genome-assembly--contig:-NODE-2984-length-19882-cov-9.411812_pt1 | contig 19882 bp, 16 predicted proteins | sample MGYA00245777_ERZ724023 | MGnify/ENA primary metagenome ERZ724023 (study PRJEB28704, sample SAMN03018312) | fermentation metagenome | biome: anthropogenic terrestrial biome; feature: soil; material...
GCCCACACCCCAATATAGGAACTCACAGATGCAAAACATAAATATTCTTGTTTTTATTTATGTTTTGCATCAGTAAGTTACTAAGGAGGCATATGTGTGCAACATGCGTTTTTGCTTGCAAAGTACGCTTTACGCCGCGAGCATTTGTAAATAAAGCGTAGTTTTAGTCATTGCACATCTATATCTCAAAATATAGAGGGTGTGAATAGTAACATACCAACAATAATTATATTTTACAGCTAAGAGGTCGTTGACAAAAATAAGCTGAGTGGGTATAATGTACTTTGTCGGCTTTTAGCCTGTAATATGGATATTGCCGGAGGAAGCATGAAAATTGATATATCGGATGTTAAAGTAATTCCAGGATCTGAACTAGTGATTGATGAGTCAGACATTATACCTGATTTAAAGAATATTTTTGATGCAATATCAGTAACCGAACCTGTTTATTTTAAGGGCGTTTTAAGCAATATGACTGAGCTTTTGTCCTTGAAAGGCAAAGTAACCTGCACATATGAGACAAAATGTGATTATTGTACAAAACCAATCGCAAAAAAACTGCAGGTTGCAATAGATGAAGTTTTGGTTGAAACTGATGAAGGCATAGAAAATATGACTGAATCTGATGAATATACCTATCAGGGCAATCAGATAGTATTGGATAAAATTTTGTCTGATAATATTGTTTTGTCCATGCCGATGCGCCATAGATGTGGCGAAGACTGTAAAATAATATGCCCGAAATGCGGAGAACCCGTCACCGGTATAGGATGTGGCTGTAATGATAAACAGCCCGTTGATCCGAGGCTGGTCGCTTTGAAAAAATTAATCGATAATCAAAATGCTGATGCTGCAGATTGATCCGAGAAACCGGAACGGAGGTGTTATAAATGGCAGTAGTACCAAAAAATAAGGTGTCGAAACAAAGAAGAAATAAAAGAAGAACACATTACAAAATAAAAGCACCAGAGCTGGTTCTGTGCTCCCAGTGCCATACATTGAAAATGTCTCACCGGGTTTGTAAAGAATGCGGTTATTATGGAGGAAAAGAAATTATAAAATCTGAAGCAAAATAAATTATGTATGTCCATGAAAAGAAGTAGCAGCGCAATCTGCTACTATTTTTTTCTGTTTGGGAATACAGGTTACATACCACTGTCATATAAGTAAAATAACGAAGAATTTGTGTGTTTGGAGGACTGAATGAGTAAATTCAGAATATCACAAGTAGTTGAAGGAAGTATTGCAAATGAGGCTGGTATTGAGCCAGGAGATATCCTTGTCTCCATTAATGGACAAAACATAACAGATATATTTGATTACCGCTTTCTAACAACCGATGAGGAAGTTCTTATGGATGTTGAAAAGCCTGATGGGGAAATCCTGAGAGTGGAGATAGAAAAAGATGAATGGGAGGATGTCGGGCTTTTGTTTGATAACCCACTACTCGATGAAGAAAAAAGCTGTCGTAATAATTGTATTTTTTGTTTTATTGATCAACTTCCCAAAGACATGCGAAATTCGTTGTATTATAAAGATGATGATGCTAGATTATCTTTTCTTTTTGGCAATTATATTACAATGACTAATATGCAACAAGAGGATCTTGACCGTATCATCAAATACCACATGTCACCTGTGAATATTTCAATACACACAACGAACCCGGAACTAAGAGTCTTAATGTTAAACAACCGGTTTGCCGGAGAGGGTCTTCAAAAAATGAAGTATCTTGCTGATAACGGAATAATCTTAAACGCTCAGATTGTTCTTTGCAAAGGTATAAATGATGGGTTGGAACTTGATAGAACACTCAAGGATTTATCAGATTTAATGCCTGCACTAAACAGCATTTCTGTAGTACCTGTTGGTTTAACCCGGTTTAGGGAAGGGCTTACCGAGTTAACGCCATATGACAGACAATCGGCAGCTGAAGTTATTTCTCAGGTGGAAGGCTGGCAGAGCTATTTTACGGAAAAAACAAACAGTAGACGAGTATACCTTGCTGATGAATGGTACCTAACGAGCGGGAAGAACATTCCGGACTACGAGGGCTATGAGGATTTCCCCCAAATTGAAAACGGTGTTGGCATGGTAGCCTCATTGGTTCAAGAGTTTATTGAAGCAATTTCCGATGAGAGAAAGCGCAGTATTAATAAGACTGTCAGTATAGCATGCGGAACTCTTGTCTATAGCGTTATTTTAGATCTTGCAAAAAAAGCAGGGGAATATTTCCAAGGGTTGAAGGTGCTTGTTTATCCGATTACGAATTATTTTTTTGGAGAAACTGTAACGGTCACCGGATTGCTAACAGGAAAGGATATAAAAACACAACTCAAAGGGAAGAATCTGGGTGAGAAACTTTTGCTGTCTGAAAGTCTTTTCAGAGCAGGAAAAGAGGTGTTTCTTGACGATATGGAGCTCAAAGAATTAAGTATGGAAATAGAAACAAAGGTTGTTAAAGTAAAATGCAGTGGAGATGAATTGTTGCAAGCGATAATTGATTAGGTGTTCAATTGATTAGCTGGATGGCTATACATTGATGTTTTCTATTGTTGTGCTATAATATGATTATCTCCCGGAAAGTCACATAGTGACTTTCCGATGAAATTTAAGATATCTTAAATTTCATCAGCCTTCGAAAGAAGGCTATATAATCATATTGCGATTATACCAGGTTGCAGCTTGCTGCAACATATTGCAGGTAAACCTGCAATAAAAAGTCGTTTCACGACTTTCTGAGAAGCAATCATAATATGATTATCTCCCGGAAAATCTAAATGCTAAAATTAATGAAATGAAATTAACTATAAATACGGAGTGATTGAATGAACAAGAAGCTGATAATAGGTCAGTTTAACGACGCTTTTACCCCTGTTATGGACGGGGTTACAAATGTAGTAAAAAACTATGCCTATTGGCTTGATAAAAAATATGGTGAATGTTATGTTGTAACTCCTGCATATCCTGGTTACGTTGACAGGGAAGAGTTCCCGGTGCTCAGGTATTATTCAATACCAATCAAAAAACGTGAGCCATATCGTTTTGGCTTAGAGCTGCTGGACATTAATTTTAGAAGTACAATAAAAAATATTCCTTTTGATATTGTTCATGCACATTGCCCTTTTACTTCGGGTGCAGTTGCTCAGCAAATTGCTAGGAAAGAGAATATTCCCATAGTTGCCACATTTCATTCAAAGTTTTATGATGACTTCAAGCAGGTTTTGAAGATTGATGCTTTTGCTAAGATTTGTACAAGATTAGTAATAGACTATTTTAACAGAGTTGATCGGGTTTGGACTGTCAGCAAGGGGGCATCAGATACCCTTCGTGAATATGGTTATAAAGGGTCAATAGAAGTAGTTCCCAACGGTAGTGATTTTGTTATACCTGATAATATGGAGAGCCTTATTACACAAACTGAAAATAAGCTGAACATTCAAAAGGATGAGTTGGTATTTTTATTTGTTGGACAGCATATATGGCAAAAAAATATAAAACTGTTGGTAGAAGCCCTTAATAAGGTATCTCTTGAGGGCATCAGATATCGAATGTTTTTTGTGGGAGACGGTTATGCCAAGGATGAATTGCAAGCTTATGTAAAGGAGCTGGGCCTTGACAGGCAGATTGAATTTCTTGGAAAAATTCTTGACAGAGACTACCTCCGTTCTTTATTTGCAAGAGCAGATCTGTTCCTGTTTCCATCAATATATGATAATGCTCCTATTGTTGTGCAGGAAGCTGCTGCTGTTGGCACGCCTTCTCTTGTTATTGCAGGCAGTAATACCGCAGAAGAAATTATAGACTACTCTAATGGTTTTCTTAGCGAACATGATACTGTATCATATAGTAAAAAAATTATTCAAATAACCCGAGACAAGGAAACCCTTAAAAAGGTCGGTGAAAATGCTAAAAAAACAATATACCGTAGCTGGGAGAATATTATTGACGAGGTTTATGAAAGATACATGGAAATAATTAAAAGCTATAATCGAAATCATAGAATTTCATAAAGATGAATTTTAATAAAGATAAAAGTTACATTATCTAGAAAAAATTGCGTGCTTAATTATATATAAAAAGTACACTCTTAAAGCACTAATGGTAGGTTTATATGGATTTGTTTTTTGTAATAATGCTTGCAGTTGGGCTGGCTATGGACGCCTTTGCTGTTTCAATATCTTGTGGTCTTTGTGTCTTGAACAAACAGCATAGGAATGCGTTTAAAGCAGCCCTGTTTTTTGGCTTTTTCCAATGGGGTATGATTTCACTGGGATGGTTAGCCGGTTTAACATTCAGAACATTTATAGAACCTGTAGATCATTGGATAGCCTTTATATTGTTGGTTTTCATCGGCGTGAAAATGTGGAAGGAGTCTCTGGAAGACGAACACGAACCGCTTGACCTGACGAGGCTTGGATTGCTGCTTACATTAGCTTTGGCAACAAGTATAGACGCATTTGCAGCAGGTATTAGTCTCACAGCTTTGGGGTATCCTATAATAAAACCATCTGTTGTTGTCGGCGTCATAACGTTTATTCTGTCATATATTGGAGTGCTGTTGGGTTGCCGCATGGTAAAATATTCGTATTTTCGAAAATACCTTGACCGTTTTGGTTCTATCATTTTAATTGGTATAGGTGTAAAGATACTGATGGAACATTTAATCTAATGTAAAAAGAATATTGTATAGATTGACAAAACACGCCACCAAATTTCTTTTTCAATTTATATTGCACTTGTGATCATGTTTTGTAAACAAAACATTGTCTAAATACCCGACTGCAGGTCAACTTTCTTTGGCTATGCAAAACAAATTGCACGTGCATCAGTTTATGTTTGATTTTACTGCAAAAACGCATACTTTTGAATAAAGATAAATTTATAGTATAAGAAAAGCACGTATTTCAGGCATAAAATACCGGAATAAAGGTTTTTATGACTGAAATACGATGATTTTCGAGTTTTTGCAGTAAAATCATCACTGAGTAGACACTAAAAATATGCAGGTGAGATATGAACCCGGAAATAAATAATGATTATGTAAAACTGAATCGTCTTGACAAAAATAATCTTGCTATGGTAAAGAATTGGTATTCCCAGATGAATTCTTACGGATATGCAACCGGTGGAAAAGAGCCTGACGAAGCTATATTTGGTCAAAGCAGCAGCATGGAAAATTGTTTTACTTTAGGTATATACCCTGCGTACAGTGAAAACTGCATAGGTATTGTTTCCGGTGAGGTAAAAACATCTAAAAAGCCTGTTCTATGGATACGCACTTTTTTTATAGATGAGCAATGGCAGCGAAAGCATTTCGGTACATATGCATTTCAATCACTTACAGAATTTTTTTATCGTCATTACAATACTAAGCGAGCCTATGTCTCTGTGTCGGTTGAAAACGAAACAGGAATTGCATTTTGGAAAAGCCTATGCTTCTATTGTGTTAAAATTATGAGTTTATCTGAATCTGAAGATCAGGGGATATTGATTCTTGAAAAGGTAATAAAATAATGAGTAAAAGACCGGCTTTATATATGGCAATTGCATTTTGCACAGGTATTGCTTCCGCCTGTTTTATAAAGCAGGTTTTGTTCATTATGCTTATTTTCCTAATAATTATGCTGATATGCGGTTATGCTGCAATTAAGAAAATACCCGGGAGAATAAGCTTTTTAATAACCATTCTTTTATTTTTTTGCGGATATATAAATTATGCTTTCCAATATACATATCTTCTTGCCCCATTAGAGGAATTTTATGATGTCCCGGTCGCTATGAGCGGCTATATAAGCAGCCCCTGTGAAGAGAGTAATGGTAGATTGACATTTGATTTTTATGTTGAGGACTTAAAGCTCCAAAATTCTAGCCATATAATAAAACGTACAATTAAGGTTAGCCTATACAGCGTTAATTTAAATGAAAAAATAACACTCGGAAGATTTCTGGTTATAAACGGAGAACTAAGAAAGGCTTATGGTTCCAGAAACCCGGGAGGGTTCAATTACCAAAACTATCTATTGTCCTCAAAAACTTCAGCATCTATATCAGCAGGCTCAAATAGTGTTATAGTTAAGGATGAAGTAAAAAAGCTGCCTTTGCTTAATTTTGGGCATAAAATGCAGCAACGTATTTTAGATGCTCTTGATAAAAACCTAACCTATGAAAAATCTGCGCTCATGGCGGCTATGCTCACAGGGTACAGGGAAAACCTGACGGATACAATGGAGGATGCCTTCAGTGCTTCCGGTTTAATTCACATTATGGCGGTTTCGGGGGCCAATCTAGCTTTTTTACTTATACCGGTGCTATGGCTCTTCCGCATGCTGGGCTTTAATCGTAAGGTTGGCGCCGCAGCTTCCATGCCTCTTATTTTTATATACATTCTGATAACCGGTATGGAGGCATCTGTTATGCGAGCTTCCGTGATGGCGTTGATAATCCTCACAGGTACTATTTACGACAGAAAAGCGGAAATTATAAATTCTTTATGCGTAGCTTCTTTGGTTATCCTGGCAGTAAACCCGTTTATGCTGATGGATGTTGGCTTTCAACTATCGGCAGCAGCAACGGCAGGATTGGGGTTGTTATATAAAAAAATCCACGGTAATATTTCGAAAAAAATACCCGGACCAATAAGGGAAACCGCCGCCGCAACAGCAGCTGCCCAAGCAGGAGTGTTACCAATACTTATGCTTTACTTTAGCAAAATCTCAGTTGTGTCTCTGTTTTCGAACCTTCTTGTTGTACCTCTTACAGGTATAACAACAGTTATAGGTATGGTCTTGGTTATAATTGATAATATTAGCTATCAGATGGGCGAGTGGAGCAGCTATGCTCTTCAAGCACTTTTACACATAATCTTGTTGATAACGAACGCATTTGCGTCAGTTCCATGGGCTGAACTCAATATGAAGCACTGGAATGCGTTATGGATCTTCCTTTATTATGTAATGTTAATAATCTTCGGCTGCTCGGCTTCCGGATTTTTTGCAAGGCACAAGAACAAAGTGGTTGCTTTTGCTCTTGTGCTTGGAATCGCTTTGCTGGCACAAGGTTTTATTCCTGAAAAACTTAAGGTCTCATTTATTGATGTAGGTCAGGGAGACAGTGCTTTGATCAAAACTCCCGGCGGGATTACAATGCTTATTGACGGTGGAGGAACATACAATGAGCTGGATACCTGTTATATTGGACAGAATACAATTTTTCCTGTTCTAATGCATGAGCGGATTGATAGGCTGGATTATGTGATGCTGACTCATGCTGATGCGGATCATATGTATGGAATTATGACTCTTATGGATATTTTCCCTGTTAAAAAGGCAGTGCTTGCAGACTATAGCGGAGCCGAAAAGGATTTCTCCAGACTAATCGATTTGTGCCGGGTGAAAGGAACAGAAATCGTTTTTCTATCAGAAGGTGATACAATAAACCTTGATAATGAAACTGATTTCGAAATACTATATCCGAGCAGCAGTATTGCGGGTTACTCTAATCTAAACAATACATCCTTGTGCGGAATGCTAAAGTATAAGCAATTTCAAATTTTATTTACAGGCGATATTGAGAAAGAAGCAGAGGGTACTCTTTTAAGAACCTACCCGGAAATCAATTGTGACATTTTAAAGGTTTCTCATCATGGCGGCAAAAACGGTTCGTCTGAGCATTTCCTTAAGGCGTCACAACCGGAAGCGGCTATAATAAGTGTGGGCAGAAACAATTATGGGCACCCGTCGGAGGATGTAAAAAACAGGTTAAGTACTGCGGGAGCTAAGGTGTATACAACTTTGGAATGTGGTGCAGTTATTGTTGAAAGCGACGGAATTAGTTATAGAATAAAAACATGGCTGAGGAATGAGAGGTTTACATTCCTCGACTAAAATGTTAATCTTGATTACAGGGGACAACAGCTTTATTTCGGTATTTTGGCTTATGATGTTCTATCAGTTATTAAAGGAATTAGAAACATGATTCCATTGAAAAACTTATACATCTGTAAAACACACACGCTTTGAAAAGTATGCAGTATGCATTTAATGAATACATAAATTAAAAAAGGCTTATATAAGTTGATAAAGAAGTTAATTGTGTTTGGTGATATTTGTTAATTGTTTTTTTCAATTTATATTGCACATGTGCCTGCTTTGTCTATGACAAAACAAATAGCACGTGCATCAATTTGTGTCTATATATGTTAAAATTCTAATTCAACATATATAGCATGTTTTACTTAACAATTAATCCGTAAACTACGTACAGTTAGGTGGAAAGCAATGAGTATTGAAGTATTAAAAAAACAATTGAAGCAGAAAGACATTGGTAAGCTCTATTTTTTTACAGGTCCGGAGCAATATCTTATTCGATATTATGTAAAGCAAATTACCGATATGCTGCTAAATGATGAGTTAAAAACCTTTAATTATACCGAGTTGACCGGAAAGGCCTCCATGAATGAATTAATGGATGCGATTGCAGTATTTCCGGTGTTTTCAGACAGACGTCTTGTAATTGTAAGAGAGAGCACTCTTTTTAAAGGTGATGTTAAGGAGAAAGAATGGAGCTCCTTTTTTGAATCCCTGCCGGAATATGCCTGTGTAATTTTTATTCAGTCTGAGGTTGATAAAAGGGGATCACTTTATAAAGCTTTGAAGAAATGCAGTGTTTTAATTGAATGTAGCTGGCAGAACGAAGCTGCCCTTACAAAATGGGTAATGAAGGTTTTATCATCATATAATAAGAAAATCAACCAATCCGATGCGGCGTTTTTTGTCGGACTGATAGACCCGGATATGACGTTTATGCTTCTTGAAATTGGGAAGGTTGTTCAGTATGCGGGCGATAAAGAGTTTATAGACCAAGACGATATCTTACAAGTGGTATCAAAAAGCGTTAAGAGCAAGATTTTTGATTTGACCGATGCAGTATCGCAGCACCAAATGGGAAAAGCTATTCAGATAGTGGATGAGTTGCTGCAGATGAAAGAGCCTGTACAGTTTATTATGGCAATGGTAAGCAGGCAGATGGGCATACTTTTAAAAATGAAAAAAACTGAGGGGAAAAGGCTATCATCAGCGGAGATAGCAAAGATTGTTGGAATTCCACCCTTTTTAACCGCCAAAGTCCAAAGGCAGGCTGCTTCTTTTACCTTGGAAAAGCTTAAAACACTTATTAAAAAATGCATGGAGACGGATTTAGCTGTAAAAACGGGTAAAATGGAAGCAAGAACTGCCTTAGAGCTTTTTATACTTGAAATGGAATCAAAAAGCGCTTAGCTGTTTTTAATAGTTCTCAATCCGTTCCACGGGCTTGAACCCGGACGTTCTCATAAACTTCATGTTATGCCAGAAATTATTCATAGCATCTGAAGGATCAATGAAATCAAAATTCAATCCATTCAATACATCTCTCTCAAAAAGTATTGATAGTATTGTCGTATCTTCCTGCTTACCTGTCTGTGTGTTTATCTGGTTTTCAACTGCATGTACGATGACTGTTTTTACCGGAAGCAGAGCAAAGATATCCCTGGCAATGCGTAGCGTACAGCTGCATATATAGTCCTGAACAAGATCATAATAAGCGGTTTTTGTTAGTTCTTTCTCCGACAGTTTACCGGTTTTGGTTAAGCTGAGAGAATATGAGGGAACAATAGAACTTGTCTTTGCAGTAAACTCAACCTCCATTACTGATGGGTCGTCTGTACCAAATTCAAAATCCGTACCGAAATCTATTAAATCACCTAATGGATTCATCTGGGCGATAACTTCAAGATATGCATCAATATCACCATCAAGGATATGTTGAGCAAGCTCATGGAGTTTTTTCCAATTTTCATAGTCCTCAGCATCCTCTTTAGCTGCCAGCTTTACCGTCTTTTCAAGCTCCAAGCGCTTGTCGCCGGATTTTAACCGCTGAAAAAACCCCGGATTATAGTTGTCGAGTTCTTGCTTCGCTGCAGCCTGCTTTGGACCAATGCTGCCTAGAGAGAATGGCTCAGATGATAAAAGAATTCCTTGCCAATCAACGGACTCATCGCAAGTTTTATGTATCCCACGTAAGGTATCTAATAAATCATTGTATTCTTGAGCTTTCTCCTCATTCGGATTTGCGCCGGACATTCCCGGGTATTGCTGATGAGATTGTTGACTAGAATTTTTCTTTTTTTTGGTACTGTGATTCTTGACGTAAGAAATTCCGGTGCCGGGTATTCCGACCGATGTTGTTCTTCTGCCATTAGTATTAATCGTATGTCTTAAGCCTTTTGTACCAAAGCTTACACTTGCCCCTGTGGTTCCGAAATTCAAACGAACCCCTTTGCATATTTGTATGCTTTTACGCATCCTAAGTCCCATGAGTGTGCCTCCTTCTGAACAGAAATTCATTGAAGTCAGAAAATCAATTTGGAAAGTAGCCTTGTGATTTTCTAGGAGATAATCACATTATAACAGCAGAAAGAATGATATGCAATTACAACTCCCAATTCGTTATTCTCGTTTCAGATAAAAACTTAGTATAACGAGGCTAAGATGCCCCCGCCCCACCTCATTGCATATTTTCAACCATTCTGGTTGAATTTAAGATTTCGTTTACCATTGCATATAATACGATTTCTCTGGTATTATAATACTAGACGGATGCTTCATAGTTACATTTTAAGGAGTGAGGAAATGTCAAAATATATCAGAGATTTATCAATACAATTTTTGATGGGATGTACTCTTCAAAATTGGATTAAATTATTATGGCAGAACAGGGACAAGCCGATTTATTGGAAAAGCCTTCCTAAGTTTATATATATAACCTTGGTTATTATTTTGCTGACACCTGTACGCTTAATAGAAAAATTGCTATTTGATATTAAGATCAAGAAAACAAATATAGACAAGGAACCTGTGTTTATTTTGGGACACTGGCGTAGTGGTACAACATATATTGTTAATATGATGTCTCAGGATGAGCAGTTTGCTGTAACAAATGCTATTCACTGTTTTGGACCGAATATGTTTTTATGTTGTTACAAGGTCTTGAATTGGATCCTAAAAAGGATACTACCCCAAAACCGTCATATGGACAAAGTTCCTTTGGATACTGTCTCTTCTCAGGAAGAGGAGTTTGCCATAGCCAACATGTCCACACTGTCCAACTACCACATAATCACATTCCCCAGAAACCATAAGAAATACCAAAAATATGCATATTTTAAGAATATGAGTGATACTGAGCTTACAGAATGGAAGCAAAAATACCTATATATTTTAAAAAAGGTAACATTGCAACAGAAGGGGAAAAGGCTTTTGCTAAAAAGTCCCACTAACACAAGCAGAGTAAAGCAGCTGCTGGAATTGTTCCCAAATGCGAAGTTTGTTAATATATACCGTAATCCATACAAAGTATATGTTTCAACAAAGAGACTTTATGATAATGTTTTTCCGGTTTTTGAATTACAGAAACCAGTATCTAAGGAAGAATCCGAAGAAACCCAGTTTGAAATATATGAAAACATGTATGAAAAGTACTTCCAGGAAAAGGAACTGATCCCAGAAGGGAACCTTATCGAATTGCGTTACGAGGATGTAATAGAAAATCCGTTTGAGAGCATTGAAAGAGTATATAAAGAGCTTAATATTGAAGGATTTGAGAAAGCAAGACCTGCAATTGAAAAATACATCGAAGCGCAAAAGTCATATAAACCAAATAAGCATCAAATGGATCCACAGCTTGTAAAAAAGATATCACAGCGCTATGATTTTACTTTTAGAAAGTGGAATTACCCAAAATCATTATAGAGGTGGTTTAATTAATTGCGATTTATTCAGAGCCGTCAAAATCAAATAATAAAAGATATTTTAGCTATTAGGGATAAGAAAAATCGTAGAAAAGAACAATGCTTTTTAATTGAGGGCTTTCGGTTTGTTCGTGAAGCCCTACTTTCCAAAGCTGAAATTAAGACAATTTGTGTTTCTTCTGGTTTCGTTAATAAATTTAATCAGGAATTTGGGTTAGTTTCAGAGGATAAAATAGAAACTAAAATGGAGATTGAGAAAGAAAATAAAAAAGAAAAAAATGCAGAAGTTAAAACAGAAGACACAATAAATATTAAAACAGAAGATACAGCAAAAGCTAAAACAGAAGCTAAAACAAAGGTTAAAGCAGAAATAGAAACAGGAGTTGAAGCAGAAGCTAAAACCAAAATTAAAATTATTGAAGTGCCTGACGAATTATTTCGAGTTCTCTCACAAACAGATACACCGCAGGGGATACTTGCTGTTGTTGGTATTCCGGTGATTTCACTATCTTCAATATACCATAAAGGCTTTAGAGGATTGGTTTTGGATTTTGTGCAGGATCCGGGCAATGCCGGAACAATAATTCGCTCTGCTCATGCCCTTGGGTTTGATGCAGTATTGACCACTCCCGGAACTGTTGATGTTTTTAACAGCAAAGCTCTTCGGGCCACGATGGGATCAATTTTTAATATTCCTGTTCTTGATAATATCAGCGAGAATGAAATTTTAGCCTTTTGTAATAATAACAGTCTACGAATGATTGTTTCGAGGCTGGAGAATGCAAAACCATGTTATGAGGCAAACCTTGCTGAGAATTTTCTTTTTGTTATTGGCAATGAGGGTAAAGGTGTCTCTGCTTCCCTACAGGAGCATGCATCCGAGTTTATCCACATCCCAATGCCCGGTGGAGCCGAATCATTTAACGCTGCGATTGCAGCTTCAATAATCATGTATGAGAGCTTTCGCCAGCGCATTGAACTCGTTCAGCTAAAGCTGAACATCGGAACTTCGGTGGAGGACTCTACCCCCACCGAAGCAGGTATAAGGAACTCCCACTTATAGAAGTGGGGGTCTCATGAATTAGATGAAAATATTCAGTGAGCGCAAGGTTTCATAGAAACGATCGAATTACAAATGTACTTTACAAGAGAGTACATCATGAGTGTATCCTCAGGAACACCATAAATAACTGGAATACCCCGAAGGGATATCCCAAGCAATAGAGCTCACCACAAACCCAATCAGCAATACGGAGCCTTTGGTCTTATGCTGTTTACCAGTATAGAAACATCACTTCTTTTTATTTAGATTTTTTTGTAAATATGTTCATTTGATTAACATACTTTATTATAAAAATGATATGATATACTTGATGTTATTAAAGGAACGCAATTAAAGGATCACAAATAAAAGAAACACAAATATGTCGAATGAATATTTCGTAATTAGGGGTTTGCCATGAAATACACCTATTCTGCCTTGCTTTTAGCTCTTGTATTATTAATTGCCATGCTGGTGAATTTGTTTGCTTCATTTTATAATGGAGATGATAAGCTGACACCGCAGGGAGAGCCCAGATATCATTTTATCCTAATCACCCAGGATAATAACGATCCTTTTTGGACGATGTATAAAAATGGAGCAACTAAAGCGGGAGAAACTAAAAATGTATTTGTTGAGTTTGTTGACATAAAATATAAAGATGCAGCTTTAACGATCAATGCTGTTGAAATGGCCATACTTTCCAACGTGGATGGTATTGCGCTCCAGCCATTTGATGTTAAAGAAAGCACAGAAATACTTCAAAAAGTCCGGGATGCGAACATTACTGCTATAACCTTTGAAAATGATGTTTTCTATATTCCAGAGATTTCTACAGTAGGCTCAAATAGCTATGAGGTAGGTTTTGCATCAGGGGAAATGGCTGCCGCAGCTTCCGGTGGTAAAGCTGATATAGCTGTTTTGGTCAATGATCCCGGTGCAAAGGACTCTAAGCAATACAATAGTATAAAATATCAGGGCTTGTTGGAAGCCATATCCAAATATCCTGAAATGACTGTGTCTCAGATATATACATTGGATACAAGGATGTTCGAAGTTGATAAGCTGACAAACACGATTTTAAATGAAAACCCTGATATAGATTTAATTATTTGCAGCGACAGCGAGAATACACCGGGCGTTGCCCAAGTGGTAATTGACTCCGGAAAGGTTGGAAATGTAAAGATTATAGGATATGGTGCCATGCCCCAAACAATGAACTATATTAAGGACGGAGTTGTGTATGGCACGATAGCCGCAGACAGCTATTCTATTGGTTATAATACAGTAATACAGCTTGCGGACATTTTTGATGGCAAACAAATAAGTGAGTTTTATAATACAGATATTTATGCCATCACCTCTCGGAATCTTGAGGAGTATAGAGAAATTTTTAAAACCGAAGAAAAATAGGAGTAGACTATGCTAAATTTCGGTGGAGTTAAATTCAGAACAAAGCTGTTAGTGTTCGTACAACTTTCAATATTAGTTGTATTGCTTGCATCTGTGTACGTGTATTTTTCTCTACAGATTCTAATAAGGGATACTACTGTCATGTATGAAAAAACAATGGAGCTGACGGCTGTTTACCGCAAAATGGACTCAATTCAGCAGGAAATACAATTTTACCTATCGACAAACAGCTCTGACAGTTTAATTTCCTTTTATGATTATATGAATGAAATAAAGGCGGGAGCGGACAAGCTCATTAAAAATGTTAGTTACACTCCTGAGGGCATAAAAAGTAAAAATGCAGCCAATATGATTATCAACTATTTGGAGCACGCAGAACAAGCTATTATGGCAAAAAGAGGACGTGATATTGACGGATACACAGCATACTATGCCCTTACAGTGAAAGAAAATAACGACATTATGCGTTATATTGAAGAAATTATGAGTGGAGAGCTTATAAGCACATCAAACAGCTATGCGGCGATATCTAAACGAATTCAGTTTGCCACCACTTTTAACAATATACTTATAATCGGTGTTATTATTTTTGTCTCAAGTATGATTTTCAGCTTCAGCTTCCAAATTACTAAACCGATTACCAAATTAGCCGCATACGCTAAAAGAGTATCGGTTGGTGATTTTGATGTTGAGGTTCAATCGGTGACGGGAGGGGAAATAGGGGTTCTTTATAACGCATTTAACTCAATGGTGGTTAGTATTAAGAAATTTATAAATGAAATACAGGAAAAAGCTCGCTTGGAAGCCAGCTTGAACGAGCAGCGCCTTAACAATCTAAAGATGAAGAATGAGCTTAGAGAGGCGGAGCTTCTGGCACTACAATCACAGATAAACCCACATTTTATCTTCAACACCATAAATATCGGTGCTAAAATCGCCATGCTTGAAGGGGATAAAAGGACTTGTACATATCTTGAGAATGCAGCAGACATCTTTCGCTATAACCTGCGAGGATTGGATTCATATGTTCCGTTAAAGGAAGAAATTGATAACGTACGCTCCTACATCTACCTTTTACAAATACGCTTTGGAGAATCGGTTAATTTCAAAGCTGATTTTTGTGAAGACACAAAAGCGCTTGGCATAATTGTACCGAGAATGATTCTTCAACCAATTGCTGAAAATGCGTATATACACGGTATCAGCGAGGTGGAGGATGGAGGGACCATAACTCTTAAGGTTAGAAGCAATGAAGATTTTGTCTATGTGTATGTTATGGATAATGGTATAGGAATCACACAGGAAAAGATAAACGAGCTCTTAGGTGATATGGGTGATGATGATCTTCAAATGGTTTTAGCTTCTAAGAGAGGGCACACAACAGGAATAGGAGTAAGTAATGTAATTAATCGTTTGCGTTTATACTATAATCGTAATGACACAGTTGATATAAAATGTGAAAAGGGACTAACTCAGGTTATTTTTAAGCTGCCGCGAAATTTTGAAAAAGGAGCTAATTATGTATCGAGTATTAATAGTTGATGACGAGCCTATAGCCCTTGACTCTGTTGAATACATAATAAAAAACAATATAAAAGAGCTTGAAGTGAGCGGTAGAGCCAGATCTGGCAGAGAAGCCATAGAAAAGGTTTTTAATTTAAGACCGGATATAGTGCTGATTGATATAAAAATGCCGGGCATAAATGGTTTGGAAGCTATACGCAAAATTAGGGAGTTCAACAGAGAAATTCATTTTATAGTTATCTCAGCCTATGATTATTTTGATTACGCTGCTGATGCAATAAATCTTGGCGTGGTGGAATACCTCTTAAAGCCCGTGAAGGAAGCTAAGCTCATTGAGGCTATTGAAAAGACCATGAACGCCATTGATCAAAGACGAAAGCGAATCAGTCAGGAGCTGGAACTAAAAGAAAAGCTTGAAATTATAGTACCGACCTTGGAAAACGGTTTTATTCACTCTATCTGTTTATTCGAAGAAAACAAAGAAGAACTTATAAATTTTAGTCATCTTTTCGAGCTTGAGGGTTTGAGCGGATATGTTATGGCAATTGAGTTTGGAGAAAAGGACGGAATGCATAATAAAATCAGCACAAGTGTAAAAACGCAGAACCACTATTTAGACTATCGTGATATACTTAAATCAATATATCAGTGTATCGTAGGACCCATTATGTTGAACCGTCTTATTGTTTACGTATTATGTGAACCTTCAAAGGACAGCTTCAGTCTCAAAACTTTGGCAACGCGACAGGCTAAAGATTTTTCCGATCGGGCATGGAATACATTTGGGGAGGTCTCTATAGGAATCGGAAGGTGCTATACTGAGGTTGTTAATGCCAAGAAGTCATACAGGGAAGCTATGCAAGCGTTACAAACCCTGTCAAACAGCAAGGACACCATATTACATATAGATGATATGATAGAAGAGTACCAGGATAGCCCGGACTTTGAGGAGAAATTAGATCAAAATGTTTATTCAAAGGTTGCACATGGCGATCTTAATTCCGCATTAGTAGCCTTTGACGATTTGTTTGATCAGATCCTTAAGTGCGTTGGAAACTTTGAAGATGTTAAAGATAAATGTATAGTTCTTGTAGTCGGTATTGCAAAACGCTGGGGTAATATCGCCCAGGACTATTATAAGGTATTGAGTAAAATTATTGTTTCAACGCAAGAGGATGAGCTAAGAACAATAATTAGAATGTATTTAAAAAAAGTCACCATTGAGCTGACAATGAGTCGCCAGCTAAAAATTAATTCTATCATTGAAAAAGCGGATAATTATCTAAAAGAAAATTATACCGAAGACATAACACTGGAAGATATAGCAAGGGTTGTAAACCTAAGCCCTTATTATTTTAGTCGATTTTATAAAGAAGCAAGCGGAATAAATTTCATTGATCGCCTTATTAATATACGAATTGATAAAGCAAAATATTATTTTGAAAATACGGATTTATCTCTTAAGGAGGTTTCGGGAATGGTAGGATATCAAGATCCAAACTATTTTTCTAAACTTTTTAAGAAGATAACCGGATACACTTCTACTGAGTATAAAGAGTATTATAGAAAGTGAGGGTGCCTAATGAATTCCTCAAAGAAAAAAGCGAATCTGTGCAAATTTTTTATTATTTTCGTCGGCATGGTTTTGTTTGCATCATGCAATCCCAAGGAACAAGTAAGACAAACGAATGATGAAATAAAAACAGTAATTGGCTTTTCTATGGCGACATTTAAGGAGGATCGATGGCTTCAGGATAGAGATATATTCATTGCAAAGGCCAAACAAGAAAGATTCGAGGTTATTGTAAAAAACGCAAACAACGATAGTACGCTTCAGAGTGAACAAGTTAATGATATGATCGCAAGCGGAATAGACATTTTGGTTATTGTGCCGCAGGATAGCGAGAAAGCGGCATCCTGTGTAAATGCAGCGAAAAAGGCAGGGATCCCCGTTGTTTCATATGACCGGCTAGTACGGGACGCTAATGTTGATGTATATGTATCCTTTGACAATGTAAAGGTTGGCCAAGTTGCTGCAGAAGCGCTGGTTGAAGCTGTTCCGGAGGGTGAATATATAATATTAAACGGAGCAGAGAATGATAATAACAGCAAAATGTTCAACGCCGGGTATATGTCTGTATTGAATAAATTAGAAAATAGAAATCGAATAAAAGTTGTTGCAGAAACCTGGGTTGAGGACTGGAGAAGAGAGGTGGCTTTCGATTTTGTATCTAAGGTGCTAAAAGAAAAAGGAGAAAGTATTAAGGGCATAATTGCCGGTAATGATTCCTTAGCCTGGGGGGCGATTGATTCCATATCAGTTGCGAGGCTTACCGGTAAAATTAAGGTTGTGGGTCATGATGCAGATTTGGCAGCTTGTAAGAGAATTGTTGAAGGTACACAAATATCAACAGTATATAAGCCTATTAAAAATCTTGTTGACGAGACTCTTAAATGCTGTAAGCTTCTTCTGGAGGGTAATACCGTTAATATTGAAACTATGATAAATGATGGAACATATGATGTTCCATATTTGATGATTGACGTTATATCGGTTAATAAGGAGAATCTGGAGGACACAGTAATTAAGGACGGATTTCATCTAAGAGAGGATGTTTACAGAGATTCAAAAGAATAAAGAGATAAAAAAGTATAAAAAGCTCCCAAAAAGTAAAGAAGTCGAGGGGAGGTGTTTTTGCGAAGGCGCAGTATTAGAAAATGTTCAACTTATATAGTGGTAATAAATTGCCATTATGAATTTATTTACAGCAATATAATACAGAAATATTTGAGAAGCATAAAAACACCGCAATATAACAATACAGTTTGGCAATTCAGTTTATTGTTGTGTGTTAGGGTCTTGTTTATCATTATAGTATCCAAATATTTAAGGAGGAAACGATAATGAAAAAGATTCTGATTATGATTCTTGTACTCGCAATGGTTATTTCTCTATCTGCATGTGGTGATGCCCCTACCACGCAAAACACAGAACAAAAACCTGTCACGTCAAAACCAGGTCAGTCAACTTCAGCGGATCTTGATATAGGTATTGTATTACCTACAAAGGACGAGCCAAGATGGATACAGGATGAAACACGTTTTACTGAAGCATTAAAATCCACCGATTTTGATGTTGAAGTTCTTTTCAGCCAAGGTGATTCCGCTAAAGAAAAACAAAATGTTGAAGCTCTTATTGCTAAAGGAATCAAAGTTCTTATCATATGCCCTCAAGATGGTGCCGCAGCGGCATCTGCTGCAGAAGCAGCAAAGAAAGAGGGAATTACAGTTATAGCCTATGACAGACTTATAACCGATACCGATGCGGTTGACTTTTATGTAACATTTGACAGCTTTGCTGTTGGAGCCGCACAGGGGCAATATTTGATTGATAAAGCCACCGGAAAAGGGAACCCACTTTATCTCTATGCCGGTAGTGCTGCAGACAACAACGCTTTCATTTTCTTTGATGGAGCATGGAGTGTTCTCCAACCCAAAATTGCTGACGGTACTTTCGTTATTAAAAACTCAAGCGAAGCTGTAGCACTTCAGGGAAAAGCGGCGTTAACACGTGACGAGCTGGGCAAGATTATAGGCCAGGTTACCACGAACTGGGATTTCAATGAAGCAAAGAATAAGGCTGAGGCACATCTTACAGTTGCAGGCGCTGCTGATAAGGGTGATGTTTACATATTAGCTCCTAACGATGGAACAGCTCGTGCTATTGCAGACGCATTCGATGCAGACAAGGATGTAAACAGCTACAAGGTTACCGGACAGGATGCAGAGAAAGCTTCCGTACAATACATAATTGATGGAAAACAATCCATGACGGTATTCAAGGATGTTCGTACACTTGTTAGTGATTCCATTAATATGGCCATTACTGTGCTTAAAGGTAACACTCCGGAGACCACAGGTGAGTATGACAACGGTAAAATCAAGGTGAAAGCAAAGCAAACAGAGGTTATTGTTGTTGAACAGTCCAATGTTAAATCCGCATTAATTGATTCGAAGTATTATCCTGCGTCTGACTTTACCGGCCTTAAATAAGTTTAATACTCAACTTTCCCACAGTATTTTAGGGCTATCCTTCTTGGGGGTGCGTTCCAGTG
>ENA-UOOK01002985-UOOK01002985.1-fermentation-metagenome-genome-assembly--contig:-NODE-2985-length-19882-cov-7.683462_pt1 | contig 19882 bp, 9 predicted proteins | sample MGYA00245777_ERZ724023 | MGnify/ENA primary metagenome ERZ724023 (study PRJEB28704, sample SAMN03018312) | fermentation metagenome | biome: anthropogenic terrestrial biome; feature: soil; material...
GCCGGAAGGTGCAAAGCTGGTTTATGTATCTCCCCTGGAAGTAATGATGCTTGAGCTTAAGCTCTCTATCATAATGGGGCTGCTCTTTACCCTGCCTATTATTGCATTCTATACTTATCGGGCTATTTCAAGAAAGTATTCAATTAAAATTCCTGTATCTATTGGAAAAGGCCAGTTATTTTTCCTGAGCATAGCGGTTGTATTAATGTTTGTCATTGGGGTTGCGTATTCTTACTTCCTCATGCTGCCTCTCTTTCTTAAATTCCTTTATATGGATGCAGAAAGTTCAGGAGTGACTGCAACTTATTCAATCTTTAAGTTCATCTCATTTATAGCAACAACGACAGCTATCTTCGGTCTGGTCTTTGAACTCCCGATAGTGCTTACTTTCCTGACACGAAACGGGTTTGTAAAATACAGTACTCTTGTGACCTACCGCAGGCATATCTATGTCCTTGTCATGGTTATTGCAGCTGCTGTTACTCCTGGAGCAGATGTCTTCAGCCAGATGATGGTTGCCGTGCCCATGGTAATCTTTTTTGAGATCAGCATGGTAATTGTGAAGATAATTGGAGTGAAAAATAAGGTTTCAAAGCCTGACTCTTCTTTATCATAAAAAATCTGCGAGTTAGAAAAAAGGTGGTGGAAAGAATAATCAAAAATGGGCAGAAAGACAGATTTTAAATCTGGCTAATAAGGTAAATCTGTCTATCTCCCATGTTTGATCAAAGACCCTGCATTACTTGCATTTTTCACTCCTTTTTATTTCATTTTTAACAAGAACACGCTCATCAGACAGAGCAGACAAACGATAACAGAAGCTCGTATTAAATCAGACGTATTAAAGCCTTCTTTCCCAGAAGTGTTTGAGCTTTGAGCTCTCTCAGGTGTCTGGTCGGTGTTTGCTGTTGTATTTCCAGCATTATTTTGTTTATCATCCACAGCTGACTGTGTTTCAGTCCCGATTGCTTTTGTCTTACCTGTTATTGCAAATGGAGAAAATCCAGGGGTTTCTGCTGTGAAATACAGGTATTTATCGTCTTCTTTGATGTAAGAGGTCGGAAGTTCATTCCATTTTTTGTTATTATACCTGTTCAGGGTTATTGACGACTTATCGATGCTTTTATCTTGCATCCAGGATTTTTCCACCTTGAAGCAAATAACCGCGTTTTCAAGATTGTTTTCATTACTTCCATACCCGCCGTTTCCGACCCAGATATTAAGGTAGTTGTAGACATCGCTTTCTGGTGAATCAGGAGTAAGAGTAGATTTGTTTCTAAGCATTTCAACAGTAGTTGTTGTCTTGCCAGCGGTCTTCTTTGAGCCAAAGCTCAAATATACGACAGAAGTAGCATTCTTAGTGAAGTCAAACTTCACAGTTTTCCCATTTGTGATAAAGGTCTGGGAGATTTCTTTAACCTTAACGTTTCTTGCAGGTTCGGGAGAACCTCCGCCACCACCACCACTTCCTCCACTACTGCGGCTGCTTCCTCCGCTACTGTGGCTGCTTCCTCCACCTGAGCCATTGTCTCCAGAACCGCTTTCCAGCACGGTTATTGTAGCAGTTTTTGAGGAAGTTCCGTTTGCATTGCTTGAAATCAGATTAACAACATAATTTCCTGCTGCAGAATAGGTATGAATTGGATTTTGAAGGGTTGAATTAGCTCCGTCTCCAAAGTCCCACTTCCATCCAGTTGCATTTTGAGAAAGGTCACTAAACTGGACAGTCAGAGGAGCATTCCCACTGGTCAAATTGCTGCTGAAGTTTGCAACAGGAAGTACTGGTACAGCTTTTTCTGAAACAGTTATTGTAGCTAACTTCGAGTCTGAACCGTTTGAGTTACTGACTGTCAGGTTAACAATATAGTTTCCGGGTTCTGGGTAAATATGCGTTGGGTTCTGCTCTGTCGAGGTATTTCCATCCCCAAAGTCCCAGTTCCACACTGTTGCGTTTTCTGAATTGTCGGTAAACTTAACTGAGAGAGGTGCAATACCATTGGTGACACTGGCTGTAAAGTTGGCAGTTGGGGTTACTGAATTTTGAGAGCTGGACATAGATGCAAGAGGTAAATAGTCGTAATCATTCTCATAGACATTATAAGGCAGGTCTCCAATTCCATTCCCGTCCACGTCCGCGCAGGTCTGGGAAAATCCCGTTCCATCTGGCTTTGCCCAGAAGTTTCCTCCAATGTAAGGGCCCCCAACAATGTTAGTGCCTGAAGTAAGTGAATTGTTCCAGGTATTTCCCCCTTCGCCAGTTCCAAACCTTACGTTTTGAGTGTTGTTAAAATAATTGTTATAGATCCGTTTACCGCCTTCGTTATACTCACCAAAAATCCCACAATCTACACAGTACATTATTTTATTGTTGATTATGGTAGGGTAAGAACCTTCTCCTAAACGAATCCCTACATCACAGTTTAATATTGTATTATTGTCAATTTCTCCTGAACTTCCAATAGTAAGCGCAATTCCGTTATGGCAGTCAGTAATCCTGTTATTACGAATATCTGCTCCCTGATCAAATTCATAGATACCAGTGGAACAATTCGAAATAATATTATCTGAGACTACATTAGTATCTCTCCCACAGCAGGAAATATGTATACCTTCTTCGGCGTCAGAAATTTTATTTTCAGCTATTATATTGCCTAAGCCCTCAGGTCCCAGTTCAATGGAACCGTTTTCAATGGTATTGCCTGTCAACTTATTCATATCACCATAAACGAAGACTGCATCTTTATCATAATTCTTACTGGGTCCGGTTATATTTAAACCACTGATCGTTGTACTATCAGCTTCTATCAGAAAGGTACTTGCATTTTCATCCAGGGGTTTTACCTGCACAGCGCCATTATTTGATTCTGACCTGATAGTTAGCCCTGTTGTATTAACAAGAACGTTTTCAGTATAAGTTCCGGGTCTCACGATTATTGTGTCCCCTGGTACGGAATTATTCACAGCATCCTGAATTGATACAAAATCAGCTCCCGAATCATCATCTACCGTAATTTCCCTTGCTGATGCAGTAGCTGAAATAGATATTATAAAAATAAAAATTAAAATTGTTAAAAAATATATTCTATTTTTCATTTTTTCCCCTTTTTTATTTATATATATTCAAAGAAGGTCACTATTGAATTCGAAGAATATTTATATTGAATACACTTTTAGTATAGGATACAATTCGTAACTTTTAAATATTTTTTATTATATTACCCTTTATATTTCTTTTGGCTCAATTATTTTTGAGAAAAGATGTTGAATAGAAAAGAGCCACATAAAAATAGGGTTTTTTTACAGGAAAGCATAACAGAGAGTGGTTATGAAAATTCTGAAGGATTCCTATCATTTAAAGCGTTCTTCCATCCTGATTTCCGTCCATACTTTTACCAAACTCCAGAAAGTATTATTTAACAGAAACCCTTATTTGCAGAGGTCATGGAGTCCAGGTACATAAAAGCAAATGCTCAGGTTATTGCTGCATCCGTTATCTACGGGTTTGCAGGTATCTTTTTCCTGTTCATAAAAGATATGGATGCCGGCCCAGTTGTTTTTTGCCAGCTTCTTCTTGGTTTTCTGGCTCTTGCCATTTATCTGGCAGCCAGAGGAAAACTCTCAGAAATAAGACTTCGAGGAAAAAGAAAAGCCCTGCTGCTGCTTGGAGCCTGGCATGCCGGAGTTATGATCTCTAATTACACGGCAGTGAGTTTTACAGGAGTCTCGATGTCAGTGCTTTTGCTCTATACGGCTCCTCTTTATGTCCTGCTTATCGCTCCTGTTATCCTTAAAGAAAAAATCAGCACAAAAAACCTTGCCGCCCTTGCACTCTCCCTTGTAGGGGTAGTGGTGGTCGTAGGTCCCGAAAATCTTGTTTCCGGTACGGCAGACACTGGCTCTGGGTATTTATTCGGGGTGCTGATGGGGCTTTTTTCAGGCTTTTTTTACGCCTGTATAATTATGACCTCACGCTATCTCAGGGATGAATATTCAGGCCTTGAACAGCTTTTTCTCTCAACAGGCGTGACTCTCATAATTCTCCTACCTTTGATGTCGAAGATATCTTCCGCAGCTCTGCTTGAGAACCTGCCTGTCCTTCTCTTTTTAGGAGTAGTGATAACCTCCATCGGCTCCATTCTTTATTTCACAGGACTTGAGCATGTGAAAGCCCAGAACGCGAGTATAATCTCCCTGCTTGAGCCCGTAAGTGCAATTTTCTTTGCTTATTTAATTTTAAACGACCCGGTTTCCAGGAGCACCTTGCTGGGATGCGTCCTTATTCTTGCGAGTTCTCTCCTTATGAGCCTGGGGGAAGAAAGTAAAACCTGAAACTTTTAACCAATGCAACGTCATTCGCTATACCTAACCTTTCTTGTACGCTCGACGAAGGCGAGCGGCCTTTCTCAAAAAACGCACATGAAACTCTTCTAATAACAGGCACAAAATAATGAAAGTACTAAATTAATGAAAGTACTAAATAGCACTTTCATGCCAGAGAGAAAGAGATAAGTTAAAAACAATTACAAGAATGTGAAAACAATAAATGAGAATAATAGAATTCTGTCAAAAATTCTGAAAATATAACTTATATAAAATTATACCTGAAACGATTCCAAAACAGATGTCTCTAAAAAATAATCTTTTCCTATGTTTGTTTTTTGCTAATTTTCAAATTTCTTCTTTTTTATTTTGTGTAGAGCCGCCAGACGATCTGACGGGGGCGCTTATAATTATCTGTAAATTAAAACTCAGTTCCCGAGGAAAACGAAGAATCCAGTAGACCTTGAAGAGAAAAACGAATGATTTAAGGACTCAATTTTCGGAGATTATTGAATAATATGATCGGTTAATCAGGAGCTACAAACAAATTTAATAACAGATAAATAATTTCAAATGTATTTTCCTTGATTGTACATATAATTTCAAACAGCTAATATACACCCACTTACACTACTTACATAGTTCTTTTTCAGAGGAGTATATAATGCTGAGCAATAGGGTAGAGCAAATAGAAGTATAAATAAAATTGCAGATGTTTGGTAAAATATTTTATACTCTCTCATCAATATTTAACAGTATCATATTTACTGGACAATATTCTTTCGGAATTAAATGAGATGTTTAGATGACTCTTTCAGGTTTCGAGAGATTTTATGCCCATTTAAAGCTTTATTTCTAGTAAGACATAGCAAAATTTATTAGTAACTATCCTGTATTCTTATCTGTATCATAATATATTTTATAAAATATTTGAACAGGGCCTGGTATTTTATGGTAGATGTAGTTAAGGAACTGGAAACACTAAGGCAGAATTTGCTTGATTTATCCCTTCGGAATAACTTTCTTAATTACCGCCCTTCCCCGAGAAGGACAATTTCAATCACGGACAGAACTCCGGAGGAGGTCTATGACCTTTTTGTTCTTCAGGAAAAGTCGATGAAATTCAGGGCAACAAAAACCAGGCCCAAAAGAGGCAAAAAGGCTGAAAACGGGGAAGAAGACGATGCTGCGGAAAATGAAAACAGCCTTCTAAAAACAATAGGAAAAATCCTTACTTCCGAAGAAAAGAATAAAAATCAGAATTCCCGCTCCGAGACGGTTCTTGAAACTCCGGATGACAATGAGACTCTTGACCGGAAGCTTTTTTACGTTTATAACCAGGCAAATTCTATTTTTGAAGAGCAGGGCTATCCTGTGCTTTATCTTGCAATGGGCTTCTTGCAGTGGAGTGAAACCAAATCTTCAGTAAAGAGCCCGAGAGCCCCACTTGTCCTGGTCCCAGTTGAACTCAAAAGGATAGGAAAAGGCAGAAATTTCGGAATCCAGTGGACAGGGGACGAGGTTTTCACCTCTATTACTCTTCAGGCGAAGATGAAAGAGTTCGGGATAGAGATTCCAGAATTCGAGATGCCTGAAGATGCTTCCGGGATACAGGAATACTTCAGGGCAGTGCTTGCGGCGACTCGCGAAAAAACTGAATGGAAGGTCATTCCGGAGGTCTGCCTGGACCTTTTCAACTTCCGAAAATTCGTAATGTATAAAGACCTGGATCCTGCAACCTGGCCTGAGGACATGCCTCCTGCAGAGCATCCCCTTATACAGAAAGTGTTCAACCCCAAAGAGCCTGAATGTGAGGTCCAGGGATTTAAGGAAGAGGAAGTCGACCTTAAACTTTCGGCAAAAGATACATACCATATAATGGATGCAGACTCTTCCCAGATAGCAGTCATTGAGGATGTTAAAGCAGGAAAAGACCTTGTTGTGGAAGGGCCTCCAGGCACAGGAAAGTCCCAGACCATTGCAAACACGATTGCAGAACTGCTCGCTCAGGGCAAAAGCGTACTCTTTGTGAGTGAAAAGATGGCTGCCCTTCAGGTGGTAAAGAGCAGGCTCGATAATGCCGGACTTGGAGAGCTCTGCCTTGAGGTCCACAGCCACCAGACAAGGAAAAAAGCCGTACTGGAAGAGCTGGAAAAAACCCTTAACCGGGAAGAACCTCCTGCTATCAGTGCTGAAAGGGACCTTAACGAGCTTGAAAAACTCAAACAGGAGCTCGATGGGTATGCAGAAACACTCAGGGAGCCTGCAGGAAAGATCTATCCAAGCCTCTATTCACTTTACGGGGTAAAGGAAAAGAACAGGATTTATTTTGAATCAAAGGGCTTGAAAATGCCCCGGTTTAAGTTTCAGGACCCTGATGACTGGGAAACTGCAGCCTGGGTAGAAGCTGAATCTATTCTGGAAAAAATGGGGCAGGTACTTCCCGCTCTCGGTCCGGTCCGGAAAAATACCTGGTACGGCTGTGAGCCAGGACTTGTTCTGCCTTCCGACCTGGGGGAGATCGGGGCTGTTGCAGACGAATGCGCTTTTGCTTTTGAAAACCTTGAAAAGGCAATAAAAACCCTCAACGATATCTCTGCAACCGCAAAGCCTCAGGCACTCAAGGATATTGCCGGCATAACCGAAGCTGCAAAACTTGTCGGCAAATCAAAACCCCTGCCTGAAAAACTGCTCCAGAACCATGAATGGGACTCTGAGGATTTTACATCCGAAGCAGAAGCCCTTGTATCAAAGGTCAGACAGTACAGGGAACTGAAAACCTTTGTGGACAAAACTTTCCATCCTTCTATTTTCGATTTTGATGCCTCAGAATTTGAAAACGTATCTGGCAAACTTCTCAGTGTTTTTAATTCCAGGTACAGAAAATTAAAAAAGGAGATTTCAGCCTGTTATATCTCAGGGGCACCATTAAAAGACAGCAAAATCCTTCTCGACCTTGCCTGTGTTTCCGAATGTAAGGCACGCAAGACTGAGCTTGAAGGGGCTGAAATAAGCGGGAAAAAATTCTTCTGGGAATATTGGAAGGGATTTGAGAGCGACTCTGCCCTTCTGGAAGACTACTGTAAATGGATAGTTCCTTTCCGGAGGAATATCAAAGATGGCTTTTTAACTGACAGGTCGGTCAGGCTGGTTGGTAGCGGAGTTGACCCGGTATCCGTTGAATCTGCAGTAAACGACGTCCTGGCAGCAAAAGAAGCTTTTACCCTCTCCCTTGAAAAGTTCGGCACTCTCATAGGGGCAGATTATGAGAAAATGTTCGGCGATATTGAAGCTGTAAAGCTCAGCCAGTTAAAAACGCGTGTGACTAAATGGAAAGATGAGACTTCTTCCCTTGTATTGTGGGGCCAGTACCTGGGATACAGGCAGGCCTGCCTTGAAACGCTCGCTTCCCCTATGCTTGAGGACATAGAAGCCGGAAAAATAGAACCTGAGGATATGATCCCTGCTTTTGAAGGAAACTATGCAGAAAACATGCTCCATCGGGCTTTCAGGGAAAGGCCCGAACTATCTGCTTTTATCCGGGAACTGCATGAAGGCAAGATAAGCAAGTTTATCGAGCTTGACAAAAAAGTCCTGCTTGAAAACAGGCAGAGGATTGTCTGTACTGCTTATGGGGACACCCCAAAGCTGACATCAGGAGCATCAAGGGCTTCAGAAGCCGGAATTTTGCTCAATGAATTCAACCGCAAACGCGGGCATATGCCTATCCGCACCCTAATGAAAAAGGCAGGGGGCCTCATACAGAAAATAAAACCCTGCTTCCTCATGAGCCCGCTTTCCATTGCGCAGTACCTTGACCCCAGGAGCACAAGGTTCGATGTTATCATCTTTGACGAGGCAAGTCAGGTCAGGCCCGAAGATGCTGTCGGTGCGCTCCTGCGCGGAAAGCAGGTAGTTGTAATGGGAGACTCAAAACAGCTTCCTCCAACCGACTTCTTCGATATTGTTGTCGATTCTCATGAAAATGAACCTGATGATTACACTCCAGCAGGGGACATGGAAAGCATCCTGAACGTCTGCAAGCGCAGTTTCCCGGTAAAGACCCTGCGCTGGCATTACAGGAGCAGGCATGAGTCTCTGATCGCAATCTCAAACCAGGAATTTTATGACAACCGCCTTTACGTTTACCCTTCCCCTATGCAGAAAGATGAAAGCCTTGGGTTGAAGTTCGTTTACATCCCTGACGCCGCTTATGACAGGGGCAAGAGCGGGGCAAACAGGATAGAAGCGAGAGCTGTTGCAAGGGCAGTGTTTGAACATTTCCAGAAGTATCCGGGAAAGAGCCTTGGGGTTGGCACATTTAATATTAAACAGCAGGAGGCTATCCAGGAAGAGGTCGAAGCCCTCCTGAAAGTAAACCCCGGTGTTGAACTGAACTCAGGAAACGACAGGGGTGAACATTTCTTTGTAAAGAACCTTGAAACCATCCAGGGCGACGAAAGAGATGTAATTCTGCTTAGTGTGGGTTACGGTTTTGATAATAACAGGAAACTTTCCCTTAACTTCGGCCCTCTTAACCGTGAAGGGGGAGAAAGGCGTCTGAATGTGCTTATAACAAGGGCAAGGGAAAAATGTGTTGTCTTTTCAAACTTCACTTCAAGAGACCTTCCCCTTGATGAAAACTCATCTTTCGGGCTCAAAGCCCTCAAAGTCTTCCTTGAGTTTGCAGAGAGCGGAACGCTTCCTTTGTCGTGCGGCAGGCAGGACCTTGATTCTCCTTTCGAAGAAGCAGTCTCAGAGTTCCTTACTGAGAACGGGTGTGCGATCCACAGGCAGATCGGGTGTGCGGGATACAGGCTCGACCTTGCAGTCCCTGACCCCCTCCACCCGGGCAGGTATGTTCTCGGAATCGAGTGCGACGGGGCGGATTACCATTCCTCCCCTGTTGCAAGGGACCGCGACCGCCTGCGTCAGCAGGTACTCGAAGGGCTGGGCTGGAATATATACAGGGTCTGGTCTACGGACTGGTACCTCCATCCGAAAGAGTGCAGGGAAAAACTGCTTGAAACCGTTAAGGCAGCTGTTAAGCAGGCAAAACTGCAGGCGAAGTCAGGACCAGAACCTGAGGTTGTAAATATAAACGAACCCTCTGCATGGGCAAAATCCGCAAAAACTTATGAGATTAATGCCGGCCCTGCTGCCAGCCTGATTTTGCCTTTAGAAGGCAATTCCTCTAATGAACCGGAAGTAAAGGCCTTCGAGACCGTGCCCCTGATGAAAACTTCCTCTGGGCCAGATATTCTTTCAGAAAATATTTTGGGAAATTCATCTGGAAGGAAAATCAAGGTAGAATCTTCGTCTAAAAAGAAAGGGCTCTCAACTGTTCCCTTTGGAGCGGAGGACGGAGAGGAGGTAAAAGAAGTATATGATGGTGAACCATATGATGGTGAACCGGAAGACATTGGGGAATACGAAGCAGGAGATGAAGAATCTTATCTGAGTATCTTCCCCGGTCAGGAGGAAGGGCTTTCAACCTCTTCAGGGGGGGATTTCCTTCCCGAAATGACTTTAAAAGCTGAGTCAATGGCTACACTCGCTGACGAAAACTCCAGAAATAGGCCTGCCAGAAGGGGAAAAAAATCAAAACTTCTTAAATTCAATGTTGACCCGCGTCTGGATTCCGAAACAGATATGGAGGAAGAATCATACCTGGTTCCCGAGCCTGAACCCGAAAAAATAAACTTTTTCCAGGCTTACCCTGAAATAGATTTCAGCGCAGGTCCGGAAAAGAAACGAAAAGGCAGGAGAATTAATGAATTTGCTTATATTTACGGCTCTGGAGGCTACTTTGAACCTGAAGATCCTGAAGATGATGATTATCCTGACCTGGAATGGGGTTATGAGCCTGAAGTAAAACCTGAAACTGAAAACGTCAGTGATCTACAGGACGGACTAAAATCTGGTTCCGGAAAAGGAAATTCCCTTGAGGCTCTTGTACCCCTCTACAGAGTCTGCCCCTCTTCCGGGCTCCCGCAGTCAGCAGACCTTTCTGAAATCTCTGACGCGCAGCTTGAGGAAGCAATTGTAAGAATTGTGGAATTTGAAGGTCCCATTCATTCGGAGGAAATACTCCAGAGGATAAGGTCCCATACAGGGATCCCCCGCATGCTCTGCAAAATCAAACAGAGGATACTTGACTCCATAGCATCGGCCGAAAGCCTGGGAAAAATTCAGGTAAGAGGCGAATTTTACTGGCCTCTCTCAGGACCTGCAGATCTTCTGCGCAGACGGGATGCTGAATCATATCCAAAGATTGAATGGATCTGCGATGAAGAGATAAAAGAGGCTGTCCGTTTTGTCCTTACCAACCAGTACTCAACCCCTATGGAAGACCTGATCATCCAGACCTCAAGGGTGCTGGGGATTAAGACAACCCGTAAAAACGCATGGGATAGGATAGAAAAAATTATTCAGTCCGGGATAGAAAATAATGAACTGACCCGCAACCCAAACGAGATGATTTATTTTGTAGAGTAAATGGAAACTAATGATTAAAATATTTATACTGTAAATTAATTTAATACATTTTCTCTTTTTATATTCTCTTTTTATAGCTTGTGGTATAATCTTCTTGTGATAATATCTTCATATCTTGTTGGCTATTTGATTAAAATTCATACCATACTTTAACATTTTTTGAAATATGTAATAATTGATAATTTTCAAATTGTTTTATATTTCAGGTTAATTCTTATTTTTCTTCTTTTGATTTCTCGGAAAAAAGTATGCTGCATTTCAGGACAACTTTTTTGAAACTCTTTCCTTGTGCCCGAATTATATAATAAAGTATTTATTGACTGAAAACAGTGGGTAAATACGGAAAAAGACTAAGCTTTTTCTCAGGGAATTATTTTTGGGAGAATTGATTTTTATGGATCTGGACATGATCAATAAACTTGTTTTTGACGTTATGGAATCGGTCAGGAAAAATGAGGACGAACCCCGTGCAGGGGTTGAATTTGCAGTCCAGTTTTCAAGGAAAAAAGGGATTTCTCCCGATTTTCTCCTGAACATCGCAAATATATGCGACTCAAATGGAATGTTCAGGGAAGAATACGTGTTCATGAAAGCCTGCGCCCTCCTGGGAGAAGGGAGACAGCAGATTGAAGCTTATTTCCTTTCTGGAGTTCTTGCTTATTTTATGGGGATGAAAGAGACAGCTCTTCAGGAATTCGATGAAGCCCTGAAGCTTGATCCCGGACATGTCAACTCCCTCTGCAACCAGGGAATTGTCCTTGCAGAGCTTGGGCGGAAATTTGAAGCAGAAAACCTGTATAGGCGGGCTCTTGAACTTGAGCCGGAGCATGTCAGCACCCACTGCAACTATGGCAACCTCTTTTTTGAGCTAGGAAAATTGCAGGAGGCGGAACGAGAGTTCAGGACAGTGATTGAACTGGACCCCAAAAGTGCAAACGCCCGCTGTAACTATGCCAGCCTCCTTGCAGAGATGGGGCGAAAAGAAGAGGCAGAAGAACAGTTCGTAAAGGTTCTTGAACAGGTGCCGGACCATGTGTCAGCCAACTATAATTATGCTAATTTCCTCAAGGAGGAAGGAAAGGTTGAGGAAGCTGAGGTCCATTATAAAGAGGCCTTGAAGGTAAGCCCGGGCCACATAAATGCTCTCTGCAACTACGGCAATTTGCTCTCGGAATCCGGCCGGACTGAGGAGGCGGCAGTGCAGTACAGGCTTATCCTCAGGCTGAAACCCGGGGATGCGGATACCAGGGCTAATTACGGTCAGCTCCTTTTTGAGCTTGGGCGGTATCGTGAAGCTGAAATCCAGTACAAAAAAACCCTTGAAATAGACCCATGCCACATCCCTACACTCTGCAACTACGGCAATCTGTTGAAACGTCTGGGGATGTTCCGACAGGCTGAGGCCATGTACAGGGAAGCCCTGGAACTGGACCCCGGAGACATTAACACCCACTACAACTACAGCATGTTCCTCTTCAAGCTTGAGCGTTTTGATGAGGCAAAGGAACAATATATTAAAGCTATATCCTCGGATTCTTAAAGTTATATCCTCGGATTCTTAAAGTTATATCCTCGGATTCCTCACTAATTCTCTTTTTATCCCGGAAGTTCCGGGAATTTTCTATTTGAATTTCTTTTTTGAACCTTTTTGAATTCTCTTTGAATCTGATCAGCAAGTATCCATTAAGTATCTGATCACCCGGAGTGTTAGAAAAATCCCTGAATCTTTGGCTGAAGAGTAGTGGATTCAATAGCGTGCTACACTATTTACTAGGTGGTAAAAAAAGAAAATGAAAAAACCGCTGCTAAAAGGCGGGAGTATGAGGATAAGGGGGTTTAGCCCCTTAATATGTAGTTGTAACAAAGACCATGGCAGCAACTACCGTAGTCCATCTTCCTTCCTTGTCACCTTTTGCGGTCTGGCAAATGTGGAAGCTGTCAAAAATGTGCCCGCTTGCCTTATACACCTGTTCTCTCTCATGCCAGGCCATCTCCGCATCGAACTCAATACCTAGAGTTGTTGCCAGCATTGTTGCAGCCAGGTCTTCAGCGTACTCTCCGGCAATTATTTCTTCTTCTCCAAAAGAGTGATGCTCTGAAATGTAACCGTAATTTTCCTCATTCACAGGTACGGCAGTCCCTATAGCTGATGCCATCAGACGGTGTGGCTCTTTAGTATCGTTTCTTGCAAGAACGCAATGGACAATTGCACCAGGCTTCAGTTCTGCGAGACCTTCCTCTTTAGGTACAAGTTTACAATTTGGGGGCAGAATACTTGATACGCTCACAAGGTTGTATTTCTCAATTTTTGCATCCCTCAATGCGAGTTCAAAGGATGCTAATCTGTCCTTATGGACCCCGGTACCTTTTGTCAAAAATGCTTTTCTAGGGATCATGTTAACTCCTTCCGGTTTTTTATTTAAAATGTCTTCTGTGCGATTTCCATTGTCTGAGCAACCAGTACACACATTAATAAGTTATAATTGATTTAAAACTTTTCTAAAGTCTCGAGTGAACGGTTCAAGTTAACCAGTTAAGCTTAAACCAATATTTCATGTTCCAAATGTACAGGAGAGTTATGAACTTTACCCTTTTTTCACTGCCAATTTTCAACTATGGAAATCTTTCAACAGGCCGCATTCCCTGGGTCAGACCTGTCCCTCATATTCTTCTAAATTTGTAGGAAGAGTTTTATGCCCTGATACTGCTTTCTCATAAACGTCCGATTTTGAGACACCTTCGAAAATAAACCTGGTTTCAAGGGGAATGTTACCTGTATGGACCATTATATCTTTCTTTTCTACATTGACCAGGACCTGGTCAGGAGAAAGCCCGGATTCAGCCATATAATCAAGGATAAGCTTTCTTCCAAATTCTTCCGCAAACTCGATAGCCTCATCTCTTACGATGAAATGTCTTCTTCCAACAGGAGTATACACAAAAACCCCTTTTGTCCTCAGGTCATACCTTGACTCATTGTAAGTTGTACGGACTGTGATTTCTATGCGTTTTGTCCCTTTTCCTACAAGGGCGCCCACCGCATTTCCTACTCCGGAGTATTCGGGGACAAATATCTCGGCATCGATCAGTTTTTTCAGGTCATCCGCATAAGCTCCTACCGGACCTCCGAGAAGTACAACAGGGATATCTACTTTGAAGCGGGAGAAAAAGCTGCCTTCAAGCATTTTCTCAATTTCATTCCTGTCAACCCCTTCCATCAGGAAGGAAAGAAGGTCTCTTGCCATATTCCTGGTAAAAAGCTTCTTCACACTAAGACAGAACTCCTGCCTGCCGGTCCCGAGGAAATTTGCAAGCAGCGTAGCCCCTATGACTGAGGCTTCGGAATTCCATTCTGTGTATTCTCCAAGCACATGCAGGGCGTCAGTTGGGGTAAAACCAATAACCTGCACAAGCCGCTTCTGGATCAGGGAGTCCATTACTCTTTTTGCAGGCAGGATATTCCTGTTCCAGTAGACATCTTTGAGAGAAAGAGGTTCGTCTTTTATGTGGGAAAGGAGCTCCTCTTCTTCCCTGGTAAGGTCGACAGCCTTCTGCTTTGTCCTGACAAAGAATTTCGTTGCCTGGATATGCTCGTCAAGTTTGAGCCTGTCAGGGATCCAGCGTTTTTTCAGGGTGGTCATAAATGAGGGATAGAGGACAGCAGCCCTGCAGAGAGGAATAACCCTGCGCGGCCCTATGTTTATCTGGGTGCCCCGGACCCAGATGTGGCTGTCGCCTCCCATTGCCGAAGTCTCCATCCTGAGGGCTCTGACTTTGGTCTGCCAGCCCCCAACAACTGCTCCGTTTTCACTGAGGTGAGGAAGCCCTTTATGGATCAGGGACACGTCCGTGCTTGTCCCTCCAACATCGATAACCGTACAGGTCTCGTTTCCAGATAGGTAGGAAGCCCCAAGCAGGCTTGCAGCAGGCCCCGAAAAGACTGATTCTATGGGCTTTTTCATAGCTTCTTGCATGCTTACCACAGACCCGTCACAGCGGAGCATTGCAATTCTGGGCTCAAGGCCCCTCCTTTCTATCTCACAGACTACAGTTTTTAGAAAACTCTCTGCTACCGGCAGTAGCTGGGCGTTAAGGTAAGCTGTAACCCCTCTTTCATAAGCCCCCAGGGACTGGGCAAGTTCGTGCCCGCAGACAACAGGAAGACCTGTAAGTTTCTGGATAAGGGCTTTTACCTGCAGTTCATGTTCAGGGTTGCGGACACTGAAATATGAAGAAACTGCAAACGCTGAGACTCTGTCTTTCAGCCTCAGTACAAAATTTTCAACTGCGGAAATGTCAAGGGCTGCGACCTCATCTCCGTGGTTGTCGTGCCCTCCCTGCACCATTATCCAATTTTCAATCTCTGAGTCCGCAGGGATTTCATAGTTGCCTACAAGAATCAATCCCACGGGATATCCTGTTTTTTCGAGGATAGTGTTGGTTGCAAGAGTTGTGGAAACTGAAACCAGGGTCACAAGCTTCAGCTTTTCCTGGTCAAGACCGTCAACTGAATTAGTTATTCCTTCCAGAGGGTTAGGATATGTCGTAAGTGCCTTGTTTGAACCGATAACCTTTCCATCCGAATTCCGGATTAATATAGAATCAGTATAGGTCCCGCCGGCATCAATGCCAAGACTGTATGCCATTTTTTTTAACTTCCTGTTTTTTATTTTGATATTTTCGGAAAACTCATAAATTGCCATTTTAGGGGTTTGATTATTATATATTTTACTTTATTTATATAATCATTTGTTAGCCATTATGTAATATTTGCACTATTGGGGGAAAAAATATAAACGTTCCGGTGCTGCCTGAAACTTAGACTTTCGGCATTCCTATCCCGACAAAAACCAGTTTTGATTCCACGGGTATTGTGCCTGCTTCACTCAGGGAGATGTCCTTTTTGCTCATCTCTATCTGGACCTGCCCTTTGTCAAGCCCGGCTCCGGTCATGTATTCCATAACAAGTTTTCTTCCGAGAGCCTCTGCATATTTCAGGGCTTCCATATAGTTCCCGAAAGTCTCCCTGCCCTGGGGTGAAAAGAGAAGGACAAGCCTTTTCCTGTCTTTTGAATAGGTATTTTTTATCAGGATTTCAATCCTTTTTATGCCTTTTCCGACAACAGCCCCCACGGCATTTCCTACTTCCGAGTATTTTGGGACTACGATGTCAGCATTGAGGATCTGCTTTAATTCTTCTGTGTAGGCTACTACGGGCCCTCCTATAAGCACGACAGGGATCTTCATCCTGAACTGAGCAAACCTGTCCGAAAGGATAATTTTTTCTATTTCTTGCGAGGGGACATCTTTTAAGATAAAGGACATCAGGTTCAGTGCCATATTCTGTGCAACGTCCCTTTTTATGCGCCTGCAGAGTTCAACGTGGGCTGTCTGTGTGTAGCGTTCGAGAAGTTTCGCCCCGGCGACTGAGGCTTCCTGGTCCCAACCCCTGTAGTCCCCTAGCACGTGAAGGGCATCGGTTGGAGTAAAGCCAATTGCTTGGATAAGGCGTTTTCTTATGAGGGGGTCAAGCAGTCCAGGGGAGAGAGTTTTCTTTGTTTCCCAGAAGATATCATTAAGGGAAGTCGGGGTGTCTCCTATCCTATCAAAGAGTTCCTGCTCGTAACTCCCAAGGTTTGAAGCCTTTACCCCAGTCCTGACAAAAAACTTTGTAGGCTGTACATTCTCTTCAAGGTGCATGGTCCCGGGGACCCTCCCTTTTCTCAGGACATCAAGAAAGCCGGGATATTTGACAGCTGCAACGCAGAGCGGGATCACCCTGCGGGGACCTATGTTGATCTTCATGTTTTTGACCCATACGTGGCTGTCCCCTCCCATTGCCGAAGTCTCCATGCGGATAGCTTTGACTTTAGTCTGCCAGCCCCCAACCACAGCCCCTTCCGGGCAGAGCTCGGGAAGCCCGTTTTCGAGCATGGAGACATCCGTGCTTGTACCTCCAACATCTATAACTGCACAGGTCTCAAGCCCTGAAAGGTGGGACGCCCCTACGAGGCTTGCAGCAGGCCCTGAAAAAATTGATTCAATGGGTTTTTCCAGAGCTTCGTTGATGCCTACTACGGAACCGTCGCATTTGAGCATGAGCAGTCTGGAATCCATTCCCCTGCGCTTTATCTCTTCTTTGATTGAGAGTATAAACTGGCTTGCAATAGGGATAAGCTGGGCGTTCAGGTAGGCTGTAACTCCTCTTTCGTATGCCCCCAGGTCAAGGGAAAGCTCGTGCCCACACACAACAGGAAACCCGGTAAGTTCCTGTATATGGGCCTTGATTGCCAGCTCATGTGCAGGGTTCCGGATGCTGAAGTATGAAGAAACTGCAAAAGCTGAGACCCTGTCTTTTACCTTCTTTACAAAAGCCTCAACTGCTTCCATATCAAGAGAAGCCAGTTCAGCCCCGTGGTGGTCGTGCCCTCCTTTTACTACGGTATAACATTCAGCCTGCATTCTTTCAGGGACTTCATAATCTCCTACAAGGATCAAACCCACAGGATAGCCATTTTTTTCAAGGATTGTGTTTGTTGCAAGAGTTGTCGAGACTGATACCATTTTTACGTCTTTTAAATATTGCTCATCCAGCCCGTCAATGGAGTTTTTAATCCCTGCAAGAAGGTCCGGGTATGTTGTAAGAGCTTTGTTCGAGTCCATCACCCTGCCGTCGGAATCCCGGATAATGATCGAATCGGTGTATGTCCCGCCTGCGTCAATGCCCATGCTGTACTGCATTCGAAGATCTCCTGTTGATTTTTTCGTGAATCGGGTTCGTGAAAGAGTTCATCAGATTAATTTGCCAAATATAAAATAATGCCTAAAAATATATAATAGTTAGTTAAAAAAACGTCTTCCCGGATTTTAAAATAAGGTTCTGGGACCTGGTTCAGGGGTAGTTCACGATAGGCACTGTTTGTTCAACTGCTTAATTACTAACATTATATCGTCTCTGCCCCCCGGAAGAAATAACTGCTGGCGCAGACCATCAGGACAGACAGTATTAAAAGAATACATACGTCCAGAACAATTGAGAATTCACAATGGCCGATCAATACCCCCCGCAGAGCGTCCACACCATATGTCAGCGGATCAAAATAAGACAGAATCCTTATCGAGGAAGGCAAATTTGAAACCGGGAATAAAGCTCCGGATAACAAAAATAGAGGGAATGCAATAAAATTAATAACCGTGCTGAACCCGTGAAAATCCTTCAGTACGGATGACAAAATTAATCCTATGTTTATAAAAATCATCGAAATAAGAACCATTATCACGACAGAGGACAGAACCGCAGAAATAAAAGGCAGTCTAAAACCAAGTAATACCGACATCATCATAATAATAAGTGCCTGAATGATTGATGTGGTTGCACTCCCGGAGATCATCCCAAGGACAATAGAAACTCTGCTTGCAGGAGTCACCATGACCTCTTTTAAAAACCCGAACTGCTTGTCCATTATGACACTCATACCTGCATAAGCAGCCGTAAAAAGAAGAGTCATCCCTATAATGCCCGGTACCAGATACTGAAAATATCCTATAGATTCAGGCAGGCCCGGAAATTCCACTTTTCTAAAGCCCATGCCCTGAAATATCAGCATAAAAGCCGGCATGCCAATAGCACCCGCTATTCTGGACCTTGCCCTGAAATACTTTATCATCTCACGCCGCCAGAGAACATATACGACTTTTCCCTGAATCACCGGAGCATCCTCCTCCTCATCCGCTCACGTCTGGCTGCCTTCCTGCTGCCTTCCTGCTCTCGTATTATTGAACCGGTAAGGCGGAGAAAAACATCTTCAAGGCTTGGTTTGCTGAAATTTATAGAACTGATCCCAATACCCAGGTTGCCGGCGGTCTGGAAAATTTCTGGAATATTTTTCTCATAATCCGATAGAATAACATCAAGCGTTTTTCCGTCAGGGGCAATTTCCCTTACCCATTCTTTTTCCCTGAGGGCAGCAGCAATGACATCAACCCTCCCCTCAATAGTCAGGCTGACGCAATCCCCACGAAGGCGGTTCTTTAGACCTGATGGGGTATCAAGTGCAATTATCTTTCCATGATCAATTATCGCAATTCGGTCACAGAGGAAATCAGCTTCTTCCATATAATGGGTAGTCAGAATGACACATGTCCCGTAATCTCGGTTCAGGTTTCTAATATGTTCCCATATTGATCTCCTGGTCTGCGCATCAAGCCCGAGAGTAGGCTCATCCAGAAACAAAACTTTTGGATAATGAATAAGCCCCCTCGCAATTTCAAGCCGCCTCTTCATCCCGCCAGAATAATTTTCAACAAGAATCTCAGCTTTATCAGCCAGGCCCACAACATCAAGCACTTCCTTAATTCTTTTTTTACGCTCATCTGAACCGATGTTATACATCATGGCGTGGAATTCAAGATTTTCCCTGCCGGTAAGCCCTATATCAAGTGAAGGGTCCTGAAATATTATTCCGATATTATTCCTTATCTCATGAGGGTCCCTTCTAAGACCATATCCTGCTATTTCAGCATCACCTGCAGTAGGAAGAAGAAGAGTAGTCAGCATATTGATTATAGTCGTCTTTCCCGCACCATTAGGGCCTAAAAGCCCGAAAAGCTCTCCGGGCTCAACCGAAAAAGAGACGCTGTCTACGGCAGTAAATTCTCCAAATTTTTTTGTCAGCTCTTTAACTATTATTGCACTCATGTTAAACAAGACCTTCAAACATGCTTAATGAGTATGACAGCACAGCCCTATTCTTGAACCAACAAGCCTTTTTGTATACTCATCTGAAGGGGAAAGCATCACATCGTGAGAATTGCCCGCCTCTACGATCTTTCCGGAGTCCATAACGGCTATTCTGTCAGCAATCTTCAGGGTCAGGGAGAGGTCGTGTGAAATATATATCATTGCAAACCCTCTCCTGTTCTGAAGGCCTTTTAAAAGGCGCAATACATTTGCAGAAGTTGAAACATCCAGGGCCGAAGTAATCTCATCGGCAATAAGGAGTTTTGGCTCCATAACCATTGCTCTTGCAAGTGCAACCCTCTGCCTCTGCCCGCCGCTGAGTTC
>ENA-UOOK01002986-UOOK01002986.1-fermentation-metagenome-genome-assembly--contig:-NODE-2986-length-19881-cov-5.401140_pt1 | contig 19881 bp, 18 predicted proteins | sample MGYA00245777_ERZ724023 | MGnify/ENA primary metagenome ERZ724023 (study PRJEB28704, sample SAMN03018312) | fermentation metagenome | biome: anthropogenic terrestrial biome; feature: soil; material...
ATCAAATCATCGGATATGTATTGCTGCCACATATAAATATTGAGCTCGGTACTTGAAGCTGTTTTACCGCTTTTTGCAGAACCTGTATCAGTTCCTCCGCAACCTGTAAATAGCCCTATTATTAATGCAAGGGTCAATACCATGGAAATTAATTTTTTCATATTCCTTCCTCCGTTTTTCTGCGTTTTTTCAACGCGTTTTTAATAAAATTATTCAAAATCATCGCTGTAACAATGATTAGAATCATGATTGTGGTGAGTGCATTAACATCAGGTGTAACCCCTGACTTATTCATAGAGAGAATTAAAACCGGCAATGTGGAATTTTTTGCCCCTGCAAGCATATTGCTCATTACCACATCATCTATAGATAAAGTGAATGACAGGAATGCGGCACTCATTACTCCCGGCATTATATTAGGAAGAGTTACATTTATAAATGTTTGAATTCTGTTCGCTCCAAGATCCATGGAAACCTCTTCAAGGCTGTAATCATCCCCGCTGATACGTCCCTTGATGGTAACTACCGAATATGGTATGCAGAAAGTGCAGTGACCTATCAATATGCTTCCCATTCCAAGAGCAAGACCTGTTTTAATAAATATAACAAGAAGCGAAACAGCCATAACAATTTCAGGAACTATTATGGGTATATATAGCATTTCATTTATAAATTTTTTCCCTCTGAATTCATATCTTTTTAATCCCAAGGCTCCGATTGTGCCTATGGTTACCGAAATTACAGTGGCAAACACAGCTATGGCAACAGAATACCAAAGACTTCCTATTAAAGCAGAATTGGAAAATAATTTTGAATACCACATCGTTGTAAAGCCATTCCAATAATAGTTGTACCTTTGATTGTTAAAAGAAAACATCATCATTACAAATACGGGTATATAAAGTATCGAATATATGATTATTGAGTAAACCGTACCAATTAGTTCTTCCCTTCTTTGTCTTTTTTGCTTTTTCGAAGCACTCATTTATAGCACCTCCATGTCTTCTATTTTTGCAAATCTGGTGTATATAAAAATGAGCAGTCCCGTTATCACAATCAGGAGTACGGAAAGTGCCGCTCCAAGAGGCCAGTTCCTTATAGCTCCGAATTGATTTTTTATAATATTTCCTATGTACAAAATCTTTCCTCCCCCAAGCATGTCCGTTACGGTATATATGCCGAGAGTAGGTATAAATACTAAAATTATCGAAGAGAATATGCCCGGAAAAGTAAGGGGCAGCGTAATATTAAAAAACGTGGTAGCCCTGGAAGCTCCAAGGTCTGCGGATGCTTCCAAGAGAGACTTGCTTAATTTTTCAATTGAGCTGTACATGGGAAGCACTGCAAACGGAAGCATATTTGTTATCATGCCAAGCATCACAAGCCCGTTTGTATATACAAAGCTTATGGGAGCATCGATAAAACCGGCATTTTGAAGAAAATTATTTACAGGTCCGCTTGTCTGAAATAACAGAAGCCAACTGTTAAGTCTCATTAAGGAGTTAGTCCAAAAAGGAATCATAATAAGCATTATAAGTTTTGAAGCCACTTCCTTCGGTTTCTTTGCAATATAATACGCAAACGGATATCCTATAAATATGCATAATGCGGTTGTTATAAATGCCGCCTTCATGGATTTTATTATTACCTTAAAATATGTGCTGTCCAACAATGTTTTATAACTTTCCAATGAAAATTCATAAACAACATCTCCGAATACTCCCCTCGTCATAAAACTTATGAAGATAACATACAGCATCGGCAATGTTACAAATAAAATCATCCACAGTGAAACCGGTCCCGCCATAGCTAAGGCAGGCAGTGTATTTCGCTTAAAAGTACCCTTTTTCATGCTGTCATCACCTCTTAACCTTTATGGCCACAGCCCTTTCGGGATTCCAATATATGTTCACATAATCTCCTTCATTGAAACTTTCATCCTTCTCAAAACGTGAATACTTTACTTCCGTATTGTCTTTTAAATCAACAGATGTTTTTAGGAACGTTCCCATATATATGCAGTCCTTGATTTTGCCTCTAAGGTCAAATCCCGCAACCGAATCATCACTTATTTTTATATGTTCCGGCCGCACGGATATATGGATATCCTCCCCTGCTTCAAATCCGTTTCCTTTGACCTTCATAATCCCCGCCGGAGTTTCAGCATCAATTATTCCGTCATGCACACTTTTAACCTTACCATCAAATATATTCGATTCTCCGATAAAATCTGCAACAAATCTTGTGAGGGGTCTGTCATAAATTTCTCTTGGGTCTGCAAGCTGTTCTATTACGCCTTCATTCATTACCGCTATTCTGTCACTCATTGTAAGAGCTTCCTCCTGATCATGGGTGACATAAACAAATGTTATTTCAAGCTTTTTTTGCAGCCTTTTCAGTTCAACCTGCATCTGCTTCCTAAGCTTGAGATCAAGAGCCCCTAAAGGCTCATCCAAAAGCAAAACCTTAGGATTATTTATGAGAGCACGTGCAATTGCAACTCTTTGTTTTTGTCCCCCCGAAAGTTCATCCGGCCTCCTTTTTTCATATCCCTCAAGCCGGACAAGTTCCAACATTTCATTTACTCTTTTTACAATTTCATCTTTGGGTCTTTTCCTGATTTTTAATCCATAGGCTATATTATCAAATACATTCATATGCGGGAAAAGAGAATAGTTTTGAAAAACTGTATTTACATCCCTTTCGTAGGGTTCCTTTTCAGAAACGTTTTCTCCCTGAACATTAATAATTCCGGAAGAAACTTCTTCGAAGCCCGCAATCATCCTCAAAGTAGTGGTTTTCCCGCATCCCGAGGGTCCAAGCAGAGTTAGAAATTCACCTTCTTTAATTTCAACATTCATATTTTTTACAACCTTGTTTTTTCCAAAACTTTTTTCAACACCTATTAAAGATACAATAGAATCAGACATCTTTCACCTCTTTAATCAATCATTAAAACTTTATGTATACTTAAATATTATTTGGCCACAGTTCAGTATAAAAGGCTGTTCTGTCCCCAATATTTAATGACAAGGTAGATTCCACAACTCTTTCGTCCATATCGTATGATATGGATTCCAAAAGAAATGCCGGTGTGTGTTCTTTCACATTTAAAACCAATGATTGGCTTTTATTCAAAGTGGTTATTTTTATCCACTGTTTGGAATACTTTAACTTGTAGTTATAATTTTCTTCTATAACCTTGTATAACGAATTTTTTTCAAAGTCATATTTAAGCAAGTCATCAAACAAATTAATAGGCAAGTAGGAATACTCCAAAGCCAATGCAATATTATTACCATACCTGATACGCACAATCTCATAAACCCTTGTACCGATTGTTGTTTCCAACAATGAAGCTATCTTTTTATCAGCCTCAATAATTCCTGATTTGACAATTTTATTGCCGGGTTTAATTCCCTTTGATTTCAGCATTTGAGAAAAACCGCTGAGCCTGACAAAATCTCTTTCAATGTTAGGATAACTCACAAATGTTCCCTTACCCTTAAGCCTGTAGGCATATCCGGAATCCACAAGCTGTGACAATGCATTCCTTGCGGTCATTCTGCTAATATTATAAATTTCACTTAATTCTCTTTCCGACGGCAATTTATCACCGCTTATAAATTCCCCCCCATTTATTTTTCCCACAAGAATATCCCTAATTTGAATATAAACCGGAGGTATGTATTTTTTACTGTGTATAATATCACGCTCTTTCGTAATGGTATACTGGTATATACCACGTTTTTTAAATTATAACATGTTTTTCCTTCATTTGCAATACTATATTTTTTTGTTATCATGACACAGCGGCGGGTCGTTTTATTTAATCGGCAACCCCTTTTCAAGCGTATTTGAGATTGATTCTAATTTTCTTGAAGCATAGGTAAAATTTGAATATACATTTGAAATGTCCGATATAAATGAGTGCCAGTCAGACAATGACCAATCCTGCGAAGACCTGTCCTGATTATAAAACTTTTCAATATTATCTACTGCGGATTTACCCAACCTGACTGCATCCAAGTTATATTTAACGAAATCAGAAGCGTCTTCACATGGTAGAATATTGTCAAAATCAGAAGATACGTATCTCTCTTCAATTAGCTCAAATTCATTCAAAAGTTGTCTTATGGCAGAAACGGCAGCGTCAGTCTCATCTTCTCCAATATCACTTTGGCAATTTTTAATAGTTTTCAGAGTACTCTCATAAAATGCTAATTCATCATCGTAGGCTTGGGTCTGTATTTGTAAAATTTCTTCATTATTAGAAAAGCATCCGTTCAGAATAACAGGTATAAATAGCAAAAAAACAACATATATTCCTTTCTTAGTGAAAACCACATTCATTCCCCCTTTAAATTAATGAAACCGATACTGTCTTCATGCAATTCTCTTAGATTATGTCACTTATAATTCTATTATATGTCCTTTGTGGCATATGTCAATAATAATTTAATCACGGATGGGGCTATAATCAAAAAAGGAAAGAAAATAGGCATTCTCCATCCTTTTTTATTTTAATTTTTTTTATTCAAATCGGTACTGAGTGCTTAGGCTAAATATCCATTATCCGCACAGGTATTTTTTACAACACCCCTTATGGCATTTAAAACCAATTCCCTTACCTTCGCTTGGACTGTTCTGACCATAACCGACATTTCAACTAAATCACAAATTACATTTTGTGCTTTCCCTCCATGAAATTCTCCTACGGTTATTACTGCCGATATGGAAATTTAATAGAATGATAATTTAAAGAAGAGGATGCATGGTAATACTGCATCCTCTTGCAAGAAGCTCTTTATAGCAGAGCAACATTTACTTCATGATATTTTCACCGGCATTCATGCCGTTTACAATAGCATCGGGAACAGCATTCCCTCCGATCCTATTGGCACCGTGCAATCCACCCGTTACCTCACCTGCAGCATATAACCCCTCTATTGGAGTTCCGGCATTGTTCAGTACTTGTGCAAAAGTATTGACGCGAAGACCTCCCATTGTATGATGCACTGCCGGAGAGAAAGTCGAAGCATAAAAAGGACCTGTTTCTATGCGTTTACCAAACACACTGCGCCCAAGAGGGTCTTTCTCACCATCTACATAGCGGTTAAATTCTTCAACAGTCTTTTTTAACGAATCCGGATCGGTTCCCATTGCCACAGCAAGCTCTTCAATCGTATTGCCCATTACACACCTTCCGGATGCTACACCGGCAGCTAAATAATCATCTTTCAAACCATTATCTGTTGCGTCAGCATAATCATTTACAATCCAGTAATACCCCCCAGGCTGCTCCAATGCGGCGATGGAGATTTCATCGCGACGACCGTCTTCTTTCACAAAACGTTCACCATTTTCGTTAACATACATCAAGTTGGTGATAACTCCGGTCATGTGTCCTCCTTCACCACTAGTTTTAGGCCACATAGGCATAAGTTGTATTTGATCCATATCGATGATATCCGCACCTATAGCTTGACCCATCACAATTCCATCGCCGGTGGCTCCGGGATGATTCGTGGTCGGTATTTCTTCGCCAAGTGTTGCCCATTTGCCGCTGGTGTTGTATTCCTGACGCATTTCAATATTCGCACCAAACCCGCCTGTAGCCATAATGACGCCTTTGGCTCCTATGAATTCATAATTTGTTCCGTCGTTTCCTACAGCCTTTACACCTGTCACGCGCCCGTTATTCTCAATCAGCTCAGTAGCTTTTGTTTGCAGATAAAGCTCTGTTTCGCCATCCATCGCCACTTGCTGCAAAGGTTCTATAATGGCAACACCCATTTCACGAGCACGCACAAGCATATGTGACCTGCGCCATATAGCACCTACGACCATACCTATTTCGTCTTCAAATTCCACGCCTTTACCTTCTAACCAATGTATGGATTCAAGAGCGTGGTCGCACAGATATTCGATCAATTCTACATTACCGACATAATCACCATCCACATAGGATTGAAGTTTGTGTAAATCCACGGAATCGTAGAGATAATCAGATTTCTCATTGTTGTAGGTGGCAAGATCTGCCCTTACGGAATCCTGCCAACGTTTCATCGTATCATTTTTTGGTTCTATCTCAAGAAGTTCAAGAATAGCGTCGTATTCCGATTTTGACATGTTTTGCTTATTTTGCCTTTCGGGATCAGCCGCATTCATAGCACCACCGGCACGGATTGTATTGCCGCCGACATACGGCATTTTTTCCACAATAACTGTGCTGCCTCCCAGTTCATTTATCTTTACTGCCGCTGCAAACCCCGCAGCCCCAGCTCCTACAATGACCACATCCGTTTCAACACGAACTGTATCGGTATTGGAAATTGTTTCTTCCTTCTGCTGCGCAGCCATAAGTTTGTCAATGTCAGCTCCGGATTGCATCAATGCATCCTTTATCGCGGTCAATAATGTACGGCTTGCAAGTGTGGCTCCCGACACTGCGTCAACATCAAGAGACTGTGTTTTCACAATTGCTTCGGGAATCTGGGAAATCGCAATACCGCCAATGCTCTCAGTTTCTTTGTGTTCAGTCACTTTAATCTCTTCAATCTCAGTTTCGCTTACCGTGACCGAAACAGAGATTGGTCCGCCATATCCCCCTTCTGCCGTGGCCATGTATGTTCCCGGTTTAAATAATACTTTTTTCTCCTCCGCCTGTTCTGCCAATGACTCGGAAGTTTGTGCAGGATCTGTTTGTGCACATCCGGTAATCATGCCAACGATCATCACAAATACTAACAGGAGAGAAAGAGACTTTCTGCTAAATCTCATATAAGTGATCCTCCTAAATTGGGTATAATAAATTCTAATGAATTTATTATACTCAATTTAACATATAGTCAATATTTTGTCAATATTTTGTTAGAATAGAAATATTAATTTTTCGCAAAAGGTTCAAAAGATATTAAAAATCAAATCTATAAAAAAAAGAAAAAATGTGATATGATATATTATACAGAATACATTGACGAAGGAGTTGGCGAAAAAGTTGTCTATACGAAAATATGATTCCACAATCAGAGCCAAAAGAGCTCTGGCAACAAAAAAGAAAATTGCAAAAGCATTACAAACTTTAATAATAGAAGGAGGCACTCTTAATTCTGTTTTGATTAATGATATATGTAATAAAGCAGGAGTTTCGGTTGCCACGTTTTATATTCATTTTCAAAACAAAGAGCAGGCGCTTTTATACATATATCGCGATTCCGATGATTACTACACATCGCTTCGGCTGTATGAAATGAAGCCATTAGATGGGTTAAAAGCGATCCTGCACAATTATCTGAATGACATACCAATGGATAAAGTAAATTTGATCCGACAATTATACATAGCACATCTTACGTGCTATGACGAGTATTTTTTCGATCAAGAGAGAGGGTTGTTAAAGCGTATTCGAGAACAATTGGAAAAGCTAAATCATCAAGGCATGCTAAAAGAGGATTATTCCATTGATGAGATACTGCATAAGCTTGTGAACTTTGCGCGCGGACAATTATACAATCTTGCAATACATGAACCTATTATTGATAAAAACACCTGGAATGAAAGAGCAAAAGAAGATATGGATAATTATATTAATATTTTTCTTATCTAAGGCATAAGTGCTAACTAAAAATAATATTAGAATTCGTTTTTAAATTATTTAGTTTCTGTATATCAAGGATTATTATGACAATTTACGTGATATCAGCGAAAGAACATACAATATGAAAAATACAACAAATAAGTATCTTCTATTCGCCGTTTTCTTTCTTTTTTCGTTTTCCTTAACATATGGGGTATGCTTAAAAGTATCCAGCCCTATTTTTGTCTTTCTGAAATTAAAGGAAACTAAGTTTAAATTCCTGCATCCTTGGAATGCTTCATATCCGATTTTTTTAACGGACGGCGGTACATATACATCTCTTAAGTCGCAATTTTTAAAGGCTCCAAACTTAATTTCAGTTACTGTATCCGGTATATTTACGGCTTCAAGTTTTCCGCAACTTTTAAACAGGTCATCTTCAATTACTCTGATTGGAGGAAGTGTTACGGTTTTTAAGCTGCTGCAATTATTAAATGCCCCCTTACCTATACTTTTTATTGAGACCGGAAGATTCACATCATATAATTGTTTACAATTATTAAATGCATATTCGTCTATAGTTTTAAGAGAACTTGGGAGAACTATTTTCTTTAAAGACTTGCAATTATAGAAAGCATATTTGCCGATACTGACTGCAGAAGATGTTTTAATATCAATATCAGCTAAATTCTCGCAATTATAGAAACAAGAATGACCAATGGTCACCACGGATGTTGGAATCTCAACATATTGAAGAGATTTACAATTCATGAAAACATAATCCTCTATTTTTGATAGTGATTTTGGCATGTTGATACTTTTTAAACTTGAACAACCGCTAAATGCACCTTCCCCTATACCTGAAATACCGCCCTCTATAATAACCTTATCAATATTTCTGAATAAAACCAAGTTTATATGTTCCCTGCTTATAATGCCTGTCCCTCTGAAGTATAATATATTATTTTTAATTTCTGCTTTTATTCCATTGCCCAAATCAGCGTACTTATTTAGGTAATTTACTTTGGTTTGTTTCAATTCGGCAGCTTCTTTTTCTTTATTTATGTTATTTATAATATTAGATACCGCCGAAATGCCTCCTCCTATTATGACTTCCAATATTTTAAAAATAAAATCTTCATATTTATATTTTGCATACTCTTCCGACCTTCTGTTAGCGTCATTTTTAGCACTTTGGTATGAATTGTAATATTCATCGTATCTCTCTTCATTGGTTTTAGATTCATAATAAGCATTTCCGGCCGCTTTATCTTTACCGATATTCTTCTGCATTTTTAAAAGATAGTCATACTCTTCTCTAAGAGTAGCATCTGACAGTATTTCATACGCTTCATTTATTTCCACAAATTTCTCATGGGCATTTGCTTCTTTGCAAATGTCCGGATGCCACATCTTAGCTAACTTCCTATAAGAAGATTTTATTTCTTGAATATCCGCATCAACAGAAACACCTAATATTGAATAATAATCTTTTATCATCTTATTTGACCTCTTTTTATACAAGCAGTATTTTTTTAACATTTTTTTCATTAACATTTTCATATAGGTACTTATTGTTTTTTTCGATTAAATTTGCAGGTTTCTTCCACCTAATATTTACAGGGCTTATAACTTCTCCCATTTTTTTATGCATTCTCGAAATATATATGATAGGTGTAAATGGGTAATCGATTCTATATTATCAAAATTCAGTGACAATAATTCTGTAATTACCTGAATGCGATAAGTCATGGTATTTCTATGAATGTATAGTTCTTTTGCAGCTTTCGCTTTATTGCATCCGGAATGTAAATATATATATAAGGTATTATAATAATCTGTTCCATTTTCTTCATCATAATCAGTCAAAATTTTCAAGCCCATATGACAATAATTACTAATATCAACATAATTTGAACACTGGTACAATAAATCATATAACTGATAATTGTTATAATCATATACAGTATATTCATTTGATAATTTTGCTCCAATATCTATTGCCTGAGAAGCCTGTCCATAGGCAATGGATATCTTCTCCAAATCTTTAAACAGTAAGCTAATTCCACAAATGCATTTATATTTTTTTATTGTATCTGCAATTTCCTCTTTTATTCTATCAAATATATTATTAAAACTGCAATTTATCAAGATAATAATTTGTTCCCGGTAATTAGTGGTTAAGCAATTCGCAATATTTCGCTCTAATTTTCCCCTTATGTTAAAAGCTATATTTACATCTCCCTCAAAAGTGCAAACAGCAAGATAGTAATTGTCATACTGTTTCCAGCCTACTGACCTTAACCATGAATTTATTGCGGGAGATGTTGATAATGCAGTATACTTTTTATCAATTAGATCGTTTATATAACATTCATGCATAAAACCATTTAAACTATATACATAAGAATGCTTTTGTAATCTTTCCGTCAGAGCATCGCAAATAACACTTAGAATATATAAATCATCATCTTTAAAGGTATGATCAGCTTCCAACACAATTATTGCAATATCGTTTTTTGAATCCTCGTCCATCTTAATTAAGCCAATAAGACGACGATGATTTTGTGCAAATCCTTTGTCGACTAAAATAGGATACGGATTTTCATACAATTGTCGCTGTATATCCAATTCATCAAATTGCCGATAATAATCATCACTGTTATAATCACAATCGATTAGTTGTAAAAGTAATGGGTCATGAATTTCTCCATCCGCAGAATAAGTTATTAATTGACCTGTAGAACACTTGCAGATAATCACAGGATTCTCTAATATTGAGTAGCATATATCGGTAAAACCCTTAAGTCCCTGTCTTTGTGTCAATGCATTCAATGCAATAATCGATAAGTTAGACATGTCCTTATCGATCAAGAAAAGTTTTTGGATTCTGTCATATAGCCCCAACATATTAATATTACCGTTTATTATTAATATATCGTGAAAAACGTTGGAGGTAATATCCTCTAAATCATATTTTCCATCATCAACAAGGATGAAGCCACTTCCTTGGGTTATATTTGAAAGTAAAAGTATTTCCGATGTAAACCCTATATATATAATATTATCATGTGTTTCAATTTGTTGTGTTTGATAGTTGACAACCGGTTTAACACAACTATACTTTTTTGATATTTTATCCTGTGAAAATAACTGTACAGGAATATCCGGTAATAAATTGATTATTTGTTTCATAGATAGCTTCATAAGTCACCTCAGAAATATTATAACACTATTATGCACTATGCACAATACGCATTTATATAATCATCTTTTATAACAATTGAAAATGCACTATGTATAAATTAAAATATAACTGATAGTTAATTTATAAATTATCACTTATTTTTATCTTAAGAGGAGGAGCAAAAAATGAAAAAGTATATTAGTTTATTTGTTAGCATTAATTTGACAATTGCTTTGCTGGTTGGCTGTACTCAAACCCCAGTACAAACGCAGACACCAACAGAGCAACCGTCAGATGAACAAAATCAAAACGAAGCAATGTTTGTCCCGGGCACTTACGAAGGTATGGCAAGAGGTATGAATGGTGATGTAAATGTATCTGTTTCATTCACAAAGAATGCTATAGAAACAATTACTGTCGGTGTCCATAGCGAAACGGAAGGCGTTTGCAACAATGCGATGAACATAATTCCCGATGCTGTTATTGCAAATCAATCGTTAGCTGTGGATGCTGTGTCAGGGTCGACTATTAGCAGCGCTGCTTTACTTGGAGCTATACGGGATTGCGTAAATCAGGCAGGTGGCGACAGTGCAGTTGATACGCTGAAAAACAGAAAAATTGATTCAGTACCTTCTGCTGAAGAAGCATTAGAGGCAGACATTATTGTAATTGGTGGCGGTGGCGCCGGTCTATCAGCTGCAATAACTGCAGCCGAACAAGGTAAAAGTGTTGTATTACTTGAAAAACTTGGATTTTTAGGAGGCTCCACACTTTTGTCCGGCGGTGGATTATTGTTCTGTACAGATGAAAATGATGATGGCGTTCCTCTTACTGTTGATAAGTTAGTAGATTATTCTAACCTAAGAACAGAAGGGCATCATGACGAGAAACTGGTTCGTGCAGTTGGAGAAATGTCTATCGAGGTAATGGATTGGTTAGAGGATATGGGAGTTAAGTGGACAGACGTATCAACCGAAATTGTTGGCGAAACGATGCGTATTAAGACCGGTGATTATAATGGTGTCATGTATTTAGGAGGCGGCGCAGGAGTCATTCAACCAATGGAAAAGAAAGCTCGTGAATTGGGAGTCAAAATATTTTTAAATACAAGCGGAACTGAGCTTATCACAAATGATTCCGGAACTGTTGTTGGCATTAAAGCTGAAAAGAAGGACGGTGGCATTGTATCATGCAAAGGTAATGCCGTAATTTTAGCTACCGGCGGATATGCACGCAATAAAGAAATGGTTCAGCGATTTGCTCCTCTGCTAAACGATGTTCTCCCTATAGTTAATTGGTCAACAATCGGCAATACCGGTGACGGTATTCGTATGGCCGAAGCTATAGGAGCAGGTATTGTGGCAGAAGGTGAAACCGCAAATGGCAATCAAGCATCAGATTTACGTACTCCATATATTGCTGAGCTCTTTGTGAACAAAGAAGGTGTTCGAATTGATAATGAAGTTGAACACTATGGCAGATTAAGCGGTTCCCAATTTAAAAAGGCATCCTCAGCTTATTTCAAAATTTTTGATGGTAAGGCAACCGGTGATTTTGAAGGTGCCATCGCTGACGGAGAATGTTATAAAGGCGATACGATTGAAGAATTGGCTGCGGCCGCGGGAATTGACAAAGCAACATTTGCTGCAACTGTTAAAAGATATAATGATTTATGCGAAAAAGGCATAGATGAAGATTATGGTAAGCCTGCCGACTTTTTGAATGGACTTACTCAGCCTCCTTTCTATGCTGTCAATACTCCAATGCAGATTGTATCAACATATGGCGGAATACATATAAACGCTGATGCAGAAGTACTTGATAATAGCGGAAACGTAATTCCCGGGCTTTACGCAGCAGGAGAAACAGCCAATGGTACGATTTTTTATAAAGAATATACATCATCGGGATTAGCCATACAACATGCAGTATCCACAGGACGTATTGCAGCAAATACCGCAATAGAAAAAATGAAATAAAACATTTATATAAAACACCATAAGGCCATTGAAAATTCAATGGTCTTATGGCATGATTCAAATCATCTTCGACCTTTTCCAGGTCAAATAAAATACATTTAAATATATCATAGAATCTTCTATACTAAATAAATCTTATTCCGTCTTTTATTTTTATGATTAATAACAATTCTCAACAATTCTTTTTATCTTGACAATAACAAACTCAAATGTTACTATAAAATTTGTAAGACAATCTTGAGGAATTACACGAAATTAATAAATCAAATAAGAAAGCAAGCATTAAATCAACCCTCATCACTGATAAGCCTACGAGGGTTATTTATTCCGGGGAGCAAATATGCACGAAGAACAATTTGATGAAATTGACTTAAGAGAAATTTTCCAAATAATCAGAAAACATCTTGCCTTAATAATTATAATTCCCATAATATTTGCAGCATTGGGAGCTGCTGTAAATATTTTTTTTATTGACCGAATTTACGAATCCTCAACAACATTGATAGTAATGCAAGAGAATGATGCGAAAGAAGAAATCAGCAAGACGGATGTAGATTTAAGTAAAAGTCTTATTTATACCTATGCTGAGATGGCAAAATCCAACACGGTATTGGAAAGCACAGCAAATGCTTTGAATATAAACAAGCTTAACAAAAAAGATATTACCGTTTCACCTGTAAAGGATACCCAAATACTTAAAGTCACAGTACAAAGCACAGATCCAAATTTAGCCAAAAACATTGCGGACACATTGGTTAAACAATTCACATCAGAAATTCAAAGAATAACCAAGACTAATAATGTATCTGTAGTAGACTATGCAAATCTGCCTAAAGAACCTATACAACCTAACATAATAATGAATACTGTAATTTCCGGAATATTGGGATTAATTTTATTAGTTATTGCAATATTTCTTAAGGAATATTTGGACAACACTATAAAAACAGAAAAAGACATAGAAAGCTTATTAGGTATTTCAATAATAGGAACAGTACCTAATTTCAATCAGGGAGGTAAACAGGCATATGGAAAAGCGTACGGAAAAGCATACGAAAAAGTATCTTATAGGAGACAATCCTTCATCCCCCATAGCGGAAACATACAGAAAAATAGCAACAAATATTGAATTTTCCAATGTAGATGACGAAATAAAAACAATCATGGTAACGAGTACCAAGCAGGACGAAGGCAAGACAACAACCATATGCAACCTTGCCATGATAATGACGGAATTAAAGAAAAAAATTCTGTTAATTGACTTAGACCTCAGAAAACCTTCTGTACATAAAATGTTTAAGCTATCCAACAAAAAAGGTCTGACCGACATATTAAAAAATAAAGATGATTATAAAACATATTTAAACAATGTTTATCCGGGATTAGATGTATTATCTTCGGGAATGATACCCGCTAATCCTGCGGAAATAATAAACTCCAAAGCACTGAAGGAATTATTGAAAGAAGTGTCTCAAGTATATGACTATATATTTTTGGACACTCCGCCGGTAATTATGATAAGCGATCCCATAGCAATTTCAATGTTTTCAGACGCGGTAATACTTGCGGTAAAACATGGTGATACAGAAAGAGATTTGGCAAAAAGAGCGGTTGAAAGCTTGAAACAAGTCAATGCTAACATAATTGGAGCTGTATTAAACGATATACCTGTTTCAAAGCAAAGCAATTATTACTATTATGCAAGCTATGAATAAATTTGGAGGCAGTCATGATAGATATGCACAGCCATATATTGTTTGGAGTAGATGACGGAGCCAAAACACTTGAAGACTCATTGGAATTAATCAAGGAGGAAGTAAATAAAGGAGTAACACACATAATATTTACCCCTCACTTCAATAAAAGAAACTATCACTTAAATCAAGAGAACGTTCCAATTAATTTTCAAACGGTAAAAAAAGCTTCTATAAAAGAAAATTTAAATGTGCAGCTTTATTTAGGCAATGAAATATATTTAGATTCTACGGACTACAACTCAATCATGGACAACGGATTCTATACCTTGGCCGGTTCTAAATATATTTTAGTTGAATTTAACGAAATAATTCCGCCTGCCAATATGCCTGAAATTTGTTATGAAATAAATATGAGCGGCTATATTCCAATCATAGCCCATGCGGAAAGATATGAAATCCTGCATAATAACACAAAGATGCTGAGCGAATTGCTGAATGAAGGAGTCCACTTGCAGGTAAATGCTTTTTCCGTAATAAGTAATGACAATAAAACAAGAAACAAGGTTACGCATCACCTGTTGAAAGATCGGTTAGTCAGTTTTGTAGCATCTGATGTACACAATAACACAACAAGGAAATTTCACTTAGATGAAGCTTATAAATTAGTGATTAAAATATGCGGTATCGAATATGCAGACAAAATATTTATTCATAATCAATTAAATATATTAAATGATTTTCCTTTTGACAGTCCTGATTTTATATTAAAGAAAAATAAATTTTCAAAATTTTGGGACTAAATATTTATTGAATCTTTATGCTTAAACTGATATAATTAAGGAAAATTGACATCATTAAGTTACAAATAGGAGTAAGTAATGAACGAAAACAAAAATAACACACAGTATTACGAGGATGAAATTGATTTAAGGGAGCTTATAATGGCTTTGTGGAAAAGAAAGAAAATGATAATAGCTTTCACATTGATTGCTGCAATTCTTGCGGCATCATTCAGTATGTTTATATTATCGCCCGTTTATGAAACAAAGCTTAATATTGTAATAAGTATGCCCGAAATTTATCATACCAGATACGGAGAGTACAAGCTGCCCATTACAACTAATGAGCAATATATAAATCTCATTACCAGCAATGATGTTTTAATTAATACCATTAGAAGCATGGGTTATGATTCCGGAGAAATAAATGTTTCCAAATTAAATAAAAGAGTAACGGTAGTAAAGTCCGAAGCTAAGGCAAATACAGTACAGAACACCTTTACGGTTACGGTTTCCGCTGACAATCCCGAGGAATCTCTTAAGCTTGCCCAAAATTTATACGACAGTTATATTGAATTCATGGATGTTATGTTGAAAGAAAGGGCAATTAACTATTATTTGAATTATTTCAATATTGAGCTTATGACTCAGAAAAATAATTTAGATATAGAAAAGGAGAACTTGGCAAAAAATGAAACGCTTCTCTCTCAGACCCCAAAAACAATTGACACTAATTCAAATGTTGAAATTCAATCACCTCTTAACGGGAACAGTGACTACATCATTCCTGTTGAAACAGCTAATCCTAACTATATAAAAATTGAAACCGACATTATTCAAGGTAAACAAAAGATAAACAGTATCGAAAGCACCATTAAAAAGTATGGCGAATATCTTGAAGAGTTAAATACTGAAAAGTTAGCTGTAAAAAAATATTATGAAACCGGAAGAACCGAAAAACTTTTGTCAAGCGTCGTTGGAATTGTGGAAAATAACATTTATCTGCCTTCACCTCCGATTGCCCCGACAAATAAAACCAGCCCAAGCAATGCTCTTAATACCGTAATAGGCGCCGTGCTTGGTGCCATGATAGGGATTATGGCGTCATTGGTTAAGGAATATTGGTTTAAAGAAAGTAAATAGTCAAAAAATAATGGTAAAATAAAATCCTGAGCGAGCCCGGGATTTTATTTTACTCTGCGAAGAATAATCTCTTCATGCTTAGATACTTCACTCTCAACTCTTTCAAGAATTTCGGTATTCTGTTTATATCCGTCAAATAAGGCTGAAAGTTTCTTACTGTGTTCATCTTCGATTTTTATTACCCTTTGCTTGATATCCGTGATATCAGCTTTCATTTCCTGTCTTTCATTGTAGGCTTCTCTAAAGCCTTCCTGCATTTCGATTTGAAGTCCATCAACCCGTTCGGTCAATGAGCCTACTTGATTCGTCAACGTCCCTACCTGACCGGTTAATCCGTCCATGCGAGTGTCTAATGAGTCCATGCGAGTGTCTAATGAGTCCATACGAGTGTCTAATGAGTCCATACGATTTGTCAACTTACCTACCTGACCGGTTAATTCGCCTACCTGATCGGTTAATCCGCCTACCTGACCGGTTAATCCGCCTACCTGACCGGTTAATCCGCCTACCTGATCAGTTAATCCGCCTACCTGATCAGTTAATCCGCCTACCTGTAAAGCAATCATTTCTAATAACTCTCTATCAGTCATTTTAGTCCTCCTCGTATAATAAATTTTTTATATGTGCATATCCTTTAGTTCATGTATTATAAGCCCTTTTTGCGTCAATCCGAAATTTTTCCTGTTATTTACTTTTCTCTCACATTCATATTAATCTGCAAATTTATTATAACCTTAAATTACGCAAATGTAAAATATTTTATTTTTTTATTGAATTTACATAAATATATTAGTTGTTGTTCGCCCTTATTTGTTACCGGGAAAATTACTTTTTCCTACTGTTGCCGCGGCTACTAATATAGATAGATACTTTGATTTTATTGATGCTCCGCGAGAAGTTAATATTATAGGTGCTTTTGCTCCCAAGACAAGGCTGGCTGACTCTGCTCCCGCAAATATTCTAATTGCCTTTACTATACTATTAGCAACCACAATATTGTGAGCGATTATTAGATCTGCATCTCCGGCTACACTACCTATATATCCTTTGTTTTTTACGGAATTCATATCTACACTAAGATCAAATGACAAGGGACCGTCAACTATTGCATATTTCGGAAATTCATTATTCCTGTACATTTCAGTGAGAATAGCTGCTTCTATAGTTTCCGGCTGTTTTTCAGATACCTCTTCGGATGCTGCCAACAATGCAACTTTAACTTCTTTATAACCCATATGGTGCATCTTTTTTGTTATGCTTGTAATCATATCAGCCTTTTCTTCAATGGTAGGTTGAATTAATATAGCACCGTCAGCTATAGTTAATAGTTTCCTGTATTTAGGTATCTCTAAAATACAAATATTGGTAAGACATTTGCTCTCCTTAATTCCTGTATCACTGTCAAGAACTGCTTTCATTAAGGTTGAAGTATGAATATTCCCTTTTAGTATTATGTGAGCAGATTCTTCCCTCGCAGCTTTAACAGCCAATATAGCTGCTTCTTCAGGTGTAGAACAATCTATAATATGATATTCACCTATATTAATATCCATTTCCATAAGCAAATTATGAATCTTGTTTTTCTTTCCGAAAAGCATAGGGATAATCACACCATCATCTTTTGCCATTTTTACTGCTTGTAATATTGTTTCGTTTTCCGAACAAACCACTGCCATGACTATAGAATTAGAAGAATGCTTAACACTGTCGCAAATCTGATTAATTGATTTAAACATTTTTTCCCCCAATCACTTTAATCTGCCCAAACTTCTTCAGGTGTTGGAATATAAGCATTTGGAACAATTCTTGCCACGTGGGTAGTTTGCATCATATGTTTATAAGTCAGATTTTCAGATACACTGTTATTGCCCCAAAATCCACATCCTAAAGACGCAGTAGGATTCAGTCCAATATCAAATGCTGAACCACCGGCATTTGAAGAGCTGCAATTTACTAATATTCTTGAAACAGGCAATATTTCACCTGCCTTATTAATGTTCTCCTCATTTGTAGAATAAATCACCGATGTGTGACCAATTCCTTCAACCCTAAGGTTGGTTAATGCTATATTTACAGCCTCATCAAATGTTTTATATGTTAAGTATGAACATACAGGTTCAAGTTTTTCCCTGCATAGCGGTTCCGTATTAGCGTCTCCCATAGCCTTAACAATCAATACCTTTGTTCCTTTAGGCACTTTAATTCCTATTTCTTCCGCCAGTATTGCTGCAGGTTTACCTACCATATCAATGTTCAGGCTAAACTTTTGATTTTCGTCTTGTTTAAATAGCAAATTACGTATCTTATCCACATTATTGCTATCTTTAATAATAAAAGCTCCATTAGATTCGAAATATTTTAATATTCTATCCTCGTCATCATTATGTATGATGAGACATTGTTCACAAACACAGGGCAAACCATAGTCTCTGTTACGATTTGCCACAGTCTTTGAAGCCAACATATTGAGATCCGCATTATATCCCTTATCTATTATAACTTGAACGTTTCCTCCGCCAACACCGTATGAAGGCTTCCCGGAAGAATATGCTGATTTGACCATAGCCATACCTCCGGTAGCAATAGATGCATCTGCTAAAGATAACAATAATTTTGTTGCTTCAAGTGTAGGTTCTTCAATAATCTGTATAAGGTTTTCAGGTGCTCCGAGATTCTCCAGTTCCCTACGCATAAGCATAGCTCCGTGGGTGGTAACCTTACTTGTTTTTGGGTGAGGCGAACAAATTACAGCGTTCCTACATTTAAGAGCAGACATTGCATTACTGCATAGAGTAGTTGTAGGATTAGTACTGGGTGTGATACTTGCAATAACACCAATAGCCTTAGCATAAGTAACGATGTTGTTAATCGGATCCTCGTCAATGATTCCAACAGTCTTTTTATCCCTCATGTAGTACCAATGTGACATTGCACAACCTCGTTGCTTTGCAATCTTACTCTCAACATTTCCTAATCCACTTTCCTTTACAGCCTCAATTGCAAGAATTTCGGCATTATCATAAATAGCCTTGCCTATTGCTTTTACAACAGTATCAATTTGCTTCTGATTATAATTTTCAAAAATAGCTTGCGCTTCTTTCGCTGATATAACCATTTTTTCTATTTTTTGAACCGTATCCATACCTTTCATCCTTTCTTTGCTCTGACAACTTTATAATTAAATAATATAAACTATGTAACAGTAAAAATAAAATCAATACACTCTCACTTCGGTTATTCCATGAAGTACTTCCTGCATATATTCATTAATTGATTTCTGTTCCAAGCTGCTTCCGGGGAATATCAATAAGCGTGAAATAAAAGATGTTCGTTCCTCAATCCATTTGCACAACATAGATGAATTCGCCATACCGCCGGTCAAGCATATGGCATCTACTTTCCCTTTTACTGCAGGTGCTAAAGAACAAATTCCTTTAGAAATATTGTATGCCATTGCTTCATAAAGCGTAAAACTTTTACGATCCACTTCCGGAAGAAAATAAAAAAGCCCCAAAGG
>ENA-UOOK01002988-UOOK01002988.1-fermentation-metagenome-genome-assembly--contig:-NODE-2988-length-19872-cov-3.642479_pt1 | contig 19872 bp, 16 predicted proteins | sample MGYA00245777_ERZ724023 | MGnify/ENA primary metagenome ERZ724023 (study PRJEB28704, sample SAMN03018312) | fermentation metagenome | biome: anthropogenic terrestrial biome; feature: soil; material...
CCTGACCAGACGCTATACCGCCATGATTCTCCCGATTATCGGGCCGGAAAAGGATATTCCCGCGCCTGACGTGAATACCAACGCGAAGACGATGGGCCTCATCATGGATACCTACAGTATGTTCAAGGGCTACCCCGTAGCGGGCGTGGTAACCGGCAAACCGATTGAGGTGGGCGGTTCGTTAGGGCGCAGGGAAGCCACCGGCCGGGGCGTTATGCTGGTTGTATTGCAGACGCTCAAAAAGCTGGGGATCCCCGTGAAAGGTACCAAAATTGCTATTCAGGGCTTCGGTAACGTGGGAAGCACCGCTGCTGCGCTGCTTCATGAAAAAGGCTGCAGGATCGTTGCCGTCAGCGATGTTTCCGGTGGTGTCATCAACGAAAACGGGCTGAATATTGCCGATATGCTCAGCTTTATAGAGAAAAATCCCGGAGGGCTTTTAAAGGACTATAGCGCAAAGGGCGTTACCCACACTGACAACCGGGGTGTGATTACCGCCGACGCCGACGTTCTGGTTCCTGCCGCTCTGGAAAACCAGATCACGGCGGACAACGCCGAGGATATCAAGGCGAAAATTATCGTAGAGGCCGCCAACGGCCCGACCACGGTGGCCGCCGATGAAATCCTTAAAAAGAAAAGTGTTGTTGTTATTCCCGACATTCTTGCAAACGCGGGCGGCGTTGTCGTATCCTACTTCGAGTGGGTGCAGAATATCCAGTCTCTGATGTGGGAGGTCGACGAAGTCAACCATTCTCTGGAAAAGATCATGACCCGCGCTTTTGACGAGGTCTGGGATATTAAAGAGAAAAACGGCGTGACCCCCAGAATGGCGGCTTATATGTCTGCGTTAAAGCGTCTGGTTGATGCCAAGAAGATCCGCACGATTTTTCCCTGATGAAAAAATGCCGCGGGTGCCGCTGTATGCATTTTCTTTAGCCGGATTTTCTGTTATAATATAGTCGACGGAGTTTATTATTGTTTTATTCATCTATTTTACCTGGGAGGAACATCGAATGGAAACCAAATGGACAGAAGAAAAGCTGGACCAATTGCTGACGACACCCTCGGCTGAGCTTGTTGAGGATATTAAAAAGCTTCAGGGCGATATTCTGATTCTGGGCGCGGGAGGCAAAATGGGCCCCACCCTGTGCCTGCTTGCCAAGAATGCCATCAAAGCGGCGGGGCTTGATAAACGGGTCATTGCTGTTTCCCGTTTCAGCGATCCGATTGCGACCAAACTGCTGACCGATAACGGCGTTGAGATTGTCAGCGCCGACCTGCTGAAAGAGGGGGTTATGGACACTCTCCCCGATGCGGAAAACATCATTTACATGGCGGGCAAGAAGTTTGGAACCGACGGTCAGGAGGCCTTTACCTGGGCTATGAACGCATGGGTGCCTTCCCGTGTGGCGGAACGCTATAAAAACAGCCGTATTACCGTTTTTTCCACCGGCAATATCTATCCGCAGGTGCCCATCGCCAGCGGCGGCGCCACCGAGGAAGTAAAGCCTTCGCCTATTGGGGAATACGGCATGTCCTCCCTGTCCCGCGAGAGAATGTTTGAATATGCCGCCAAAGCCTACGGCACCAAAATTTCCATTTACCGCCTGAACTACGCGATTGACCTGCGTTACGGCGTGCTTTCCGATATTGCTCACAACATCATCAACGGCAGCCCGATTTCCGTCACCACGCCGTGCTTTAACTGTATCTGGCAGGGCGACGCCAACGAAGCGGCTATCCGCTGCCTGCTGCATGCAAGCAGCGACGTGTTCCGCCTGAACGTGACCGGACCGGAAACCGCTTCTGTTAAGGAAACCGCTAAAAAACTGGGCAAGCTGCTGGGCAAAGAGCCGGTTTTCTCCGGCGAAGAAACCACCAACGGCTACCTGAACAATGCAGGTAAAATGTTTAAGCTGTTCGGATATCCGAAAGTCCCGCTGGAAACCTTGATTGAATGGCAGGTTCGGTGGATCAACGACGGCGGCCGGGAACTTGGCAAGCCGACCCACTTTGAGGAAAGGAAGGGCAGCTATTGATGGACAGACATGCAAAAGCGCTTGAAATCCTGCATAATGGAACGGTGATTCCTGCCATTCCGCTGGTACTGGATAGAAACCGCAAGTTTAACGAAAAGGGGCAGCGCACCCTCATCCGCTATTATCTGGACGCGGGCGTGGGCGGACTTGCCGTAGCGGTTCATACCACCCAGTTCGAAATCCGCGACCCGGAGATTGCCCTGTTTGAACCGGTTCTGAAAGTTGCTGCAGAGGAAATCACCTCTTATGAGCAGAAAACCGGGAAAACCATTGTCCGCGTGGCAGGCGTGTGCGGAGAGTCGAAGCAGGCGGTTTCGGAAGCAAGCTTGGCGAAAAGCCTTGGTTTTGATGCCGTATTGCTCAGCCCCGGCGGCTTAAGGCACCTTACCGAGCAGCAGCTCATTGACCGCACGAAGGATGTCGCAGCGGTGATGCCGGTCATTGGTTTCTATCTGCAGACCTCCGTGGGCGGCCGGCGCCTTTCCTTTGACTATTGGAAAGCTGTCTGCAACATTGATAACGTGGTCGCTGTCAAGAGCGCTCCCTTTAACCGGTATCAGACGCTGGATCTGGTACGAGGCTGCGCGTTTTCCGAACGGGCCGGCGAGGTTGCCCTTTACACCGGCAATGACGACAACATCGTTATTGATCTGCTGACAAAATACAAGTTTGTGAAAGACGGTAAGGAGATTACCGTTCGCTTTATCGGTGGCCTGCTTGGGCACTGGTCCATCTGGACGCAGAACGTGGTGCAGATGTACGAGAAGCTGAAGGCTCACCGCGACGATGAGAATATTCCCGCAGAACTGCTGACTCTGGCTGCGGAAGTGACCGACTGCAACGGCGCTTTTTTCGATGTTGCCAATAACTTTGCCGGTTGTATTCCCGGTGTTCATGAGGTGCTGCGCCGTCAGGGACTCATGGAAGGAACCTGGTGCTTAAATCCCCGTGAGGTGCTTTCTCCCGGGCAGGCCGAGGAGATCGACAGGGTATACCGGCTGTATCCTCACTTGAACGACGATCAGTTTATTAAAGACAATATTTCCAAATGGAGATAAAGAAATACAACAAAACCACCGGTTTATCTTGGTGGTTTTGTTGTATTTTACAAGAAAGGCGGATTTAGAATATGGACAGGCTGAAACAGGCGGTCTGCGCGGTGATTGATGAAAACCGGGAAAAGATTCTGCAAATCGGAAAGCAGATTTTACATCATCCCGAGCTGGGCTATAAGGAGAAGAAAACCTCCGCGCTGGTCAATACGTTATTTCAGGAGCTGGGCCTTTCCGACATTACCCATCATGCCGTTACCGGGGTAAAGGCATGGGGGAGAGGCCGCTCCCGTAAGGCGTCCGTCGCGGTGATCGGGGAGCTGGACGCGGTTTTAAGCCCTGCGCACCCCTGTGCTGACCCGGTTACCGGAGCGGCTCATTCCTGCGGGCACAATACCCAGATAGCCGCTATGATCGGCTGCGCCGTGGGGCTTTTATATTCCAGGGTACTGGAAGGCCTGGACGGGGATGTGTGCTTTTTTGCCACTCCCGCCGAGGAGTACGTGGAAATTGAATACCGAAAGCAACTGATTAAGGAAGGGAAGGTTTCCTATCTGGGCGGCAAGCAGGAATTGATTGCCACTGGTGCTTTTGATGACATTGACATGGCCATGATGACCCACAGTGAAACCAACGCGCCGGTTCCCCGGGTGGTGGTGGAAGGCGACGCTATGGGCTTTATCGGGAAAACCGTCCATTTCATCGGCAAGGAGGCCCACGCGGGCGGCGCGCCCCATGAGGGAGTCAACGCCCTGAACGCCGCTGTGCTCGCCATTGCAGCCATCAACGCCCAGCGGGAGACTTTTCGCGACTGCGACTCTGTGCGGGTGCATCCCATTATCACCAAGGGCGGCGACCTGGTCAACATCGTTCCCGCCGACGTGCGGATGGAAAGCTATGTGCGGGCGGGAAACATCGGGGCGATGCAGAGTGCCAACCGCAAGGTGAACCGCGCCATTGAGGGCGCGTCCTACGCAATCGGCACTCAGGTGGAAATCGACGATATGATCGGGTATCTGCCGCTGCGCCAGAGCAGCCCCATGAGCGGACTGTTTGCCAAAAATACCGCCGAATTGCTGGGAGAGAAAACGGTGTTTTCGAAGCTCCCTTTTGCCGGTTCCACCGATATGGGGGATTTAGGCTTTTTCCTGCCGGTAATCCAGCCGACGATCAGCGGATTTTCCGGGAATGCTCACAGCAAGGATTTTACTGTGACCGATGAGGAGATGGCCTATATCATCCCCGCCAAGCTGATGGCAATGACGGTAATCGACCTGCTTTCCAACGGTGCGGAGAATGCCGCTGACGTAATTAAGTCCCAGCCGAAAAAGACGAAAGAGGAGTATGCTGCCGCGTGGCAGGATATCCTTCATCAGACAAAGTAGAAAAAGGATCATAGAAAGAGGAACAGCCAAAATTTCAGCTGTTCCTCTTTCTATATTGTTTTTAGTCGTTTATCATGTTTAAAATTGCCTGCTTGGATCTTGCGCCGACGGCTTTATTGATGACCTTGCCGTCTTTGATGACAACCAGAGTAGGAATACTCATGACGTTGAACGCCTGAGCCAACTCGGGCTCTTCGTCAACATTTATCTTGCCGACCTTTTTTGCTTCGCCGCTCCCGGCGAAATCATCGGCGATTTCATCCACAATCGGGGAAACCATGCGGCAAGGCCCGCACCAGCTGGCCCAGAAGTCAATAAGTACAGGCTCGCTAGACTTCATAACCTCATTTTCAAAGTTTTCTTTTGTAATGGTAATAACAGACATATTCGTAAACCCCTTTCTGGTTTTATCGGTTTGCCTTTATGCTTTTATTATACCATAAAATTAATAATATTCTGTGAGTTAGTCACACATTTTACTTTTATTTTTCATTGTACAAATCGTTGTGCAAAACCGCATAAGAAAAGCATTGACAAGAGAAAAAAACTATGCTATACTCATGGTAAATTCTGTGAAAGTGAGGTGTGCAGCATGGCGAATTGGCTTCGTAATTGTAACGAAATACATTATGATCATTTTCGTATGGCCTTTTTGCGCCCTAAGCGCCGTTGTAAACACCTCTCGCCGGATTATTGATTGCTGTCTTTTTTGCAGTTAATCGGGCAGTCGTTTTTACGGCTGCCCGATTTTTTTGTCCTTTGACGTTTCTGACCCAAAACGCCGATGGGATTTCCATTATAGAAAGGATGTGGATGTTCCTGTTGAATTTGACTCCTGACAAAGCTTTTTTTCCCCGAGAAGTATTGTGCCTTTTGGAAAAGGAAGGCTTGCGCACAGAACATTTCCTGTTTGGGACAGAAGGCGATATGGATAATGAAGGCCGTTTTTGTTCCAATTGGCTGGCCTTCGATGAAAAGGGCCTTTATGTGGCGTTTGGCAGCGCTCAAATTGGCCGGAAAAAGGGAAACAAGCGGCTCGAAACCGCTTATTCCCTGACTTCTCTGCAATCAATCCCTTTTACTGAAATAGAAGAGCTGAAGACGGAAAAATATGTTTCCACCGGAAGGCTGATCGCAGTCCAGGACGGTGAGGATGTTGCCGTAACCCGCTTTTCTGTGGGATGCCTTGCCGCTATGGATGATTTTTGCCGCTGTTTTAACGAGTATAAGAAGAAAAACGATATTTCCGCCTTTGGAAAGCTAGCCAAAGACAGGCTTTACTGTCCCAAATGCGGCACGCCTTTTCCTAAGGGACAGAAAGTCTGCCCGGCCTGTTCCGGGGAAAAATCCATTGTCCGCAGGCTGTTTCAGTTTTTTGGAGGCTATAAGCGGCAGGTAGCGGCTTTGATCCTCTTTATGCTGGTCAGTACCGGCGTGACGCTGGTGACTCCGCAGATCAGCACCCGCACCCTGTTTGACAACGTGCTCAACGCCGGTAACACAGCTTCTGCGGAAACGATTTTTAAGTCGCTGGTCTATGTGGTGCTGGCTATTTTCGGAATCCGGTTTTTAAGTATGATTTTCTCGGCGGCGAATCAGTATCTTTTGGGCAGCATCATGCCGCGGGTCATCTATGATATCAAGGTGAAAATTTTTGCTGCCATGCAGCGGCTTTCGGTGGGGTTTTATTCCTCCAAGCAGACCGGCTCCCTGATGGAGCGGGTGACCCGGGACGCCAACAATATCTACTGGTTTTTTATTGACGGCCTGCCTTATGTCATCGTCAGTATTATTACCATTGTGGGCGTGCTGGGCTTTATGTTTGCCATGAGCTGGCAGCTTACACTGATTGTCCTGCTGATGGTGCCCATTTTGTGGGGTTGTCTGCTGTTAGGCGATAAGATTTTTACCCGGCTTCACCACCGTCAGTGGATGTACAACGCCAAGCTCAGCTCTATGGTCAGCGATAACATCAACGGCCAGCGGATTATCAAGGCGTTTTCCAAGGAGGATCGGGAGCTGGAACGGTTTAAAGGGGTAAGCTCCGGGCTGCTGCAGTCTGAAATGAAGCTTTCCAACACCGAGGCCACACTGTTTCCGTCTATTTATGCTGCCGCAAGTATTCTGACGACTGTCGTTCTGGTAGCCGGAAGTTTGCTTGTGCTGCGGGGAGAAATGACTCTCGGCTCGCTTTTGAGCTTTACCGTTTACCTCTCCATGCTGCAAAGCCCCATCGAGTTTTTCTCATGGGTATCCAACTGGTGGGCCCGGTGTGTGGATTCTGCCCGGCGCGTTTTTGAAATTGTGGATACCGAGCCGGAGATTGTGGAAAAGGAAGCCCCTGCGAAGTTAGAAGATTTTCGGGGCGATATTGAGATTTCCGAGTTGGAGTTCGAATATGAGCCGGCCCGTCCGGTCATCAAACGTCTGAATCTGAGGGTAAAAGCGGGGGAAATGCTGGGAGTCGTCGGCAAAACGGGAACCGGCAAGACCACCATCGCGAACCTGATCGCCAGACTGTACGATGCCAAGGCGGGAACGGTGAAAATTGACGGCGTGGACGTAAAGGATCTGCCGCTTAAGGAGCTGCGGGCCAACATCGGCTTGGTTTCCCAGGATATTTACCTGTTTATCGGCACCATTGCGGATAACATCCGTTACGCCAATCCCGGCGCCACCATGGAGCAGGTGATTGCGGCGGCAAAGGCCGCCTCGGCCCATGATTTCATCATGAAGCTGCCGGACGCTTACGAAACCCGGGTGGGTGCGGGCGGTCAGGATTTGTCAGGCGGGGAACGGCAGCGGGTATCCATTGCGAGAACCATTATCCAGAATCCCAAAATTCTGATTCTGGACGAAGCTACCGCCGCCATGGATACCGCCACCGAACGGAATATCCAGGAATCCCTTTCCGGGCTGAAAAGCGGAAGAACGACGATTTCCATTGCCCACCGGCTTTCCACTCTGCGGGATGCCGACATGCTGGCGGTCATTGAGGACGGTCAGGTGACGGAGTATGGCAGTTTTGTGGACCTGATCCGCAAAAAGGGAGAGTTTTATCATTTGTATCAGATACAGGCCGAAGCCCTGAAAGCAGTGGGTATCGGTGACTGAGAAATAAGAGGAGGGATGCCGATGGCTACCCAAACGCAGACTCAAAACGAAAGCGAAACATTATTTATGAAGTATGTTTCTCCTGCCGACTGTGTGTTTTATAAAAATCCCCAGGGATTTCTTGCTCTGACGCTGAGGGGCGAAAATTACGGCCGTGTGGCACTGACCCGCGCTCTGCCCCTGAGTATGCCCGACCGGTATATCTGCATTACCGATATGGAAAGTAACGAGCTGGGCATTCTGGAAAGCATCGCCGATTTCCCGGCGGATATAAGAGTAATGATGGAAGAGGAGCTGAAAATCCGGTACTACTGCCCGGAAATCACTGAGATCCTGTCGGTGAAGGAAAAAATGGGCTTTTACTACTTTGATGTGAAGATCAAAAGCTTTAAAAAGACGGTGGCGGTAAAGGACATCAGCCGGAATATCAAGCAGCTTGGCGAGAGCCGCATTATGCTGACCGATGCCGACGGCAACCGCTATCTCATTCCCGATCTTGCCAAAGTCAATAAAAAGAGCCGGCAGCAGATCGAGCCGTATTTGTATTAATAAAAAAGAACTTAAGATGAAAGAGGTGAATGATTCTTTTGAAAACCTCCGTATCCTTTGATTTAACCGAAGAGGGAGAACTCTGCGAGGGAGAGCTGATCTATTCCGCCGGCCGGATTATGACGGTATGTGGCGGGAATACCCTTTCTACCTTTACACTGGATAACGTCCATGAGCTGGTACAGCGCACCGATATTGGCTGCGGCCGGCTGGAAATTTCCTTGAAGGATGAAAACGGGAGCACGCTCCCTCCCTCAGAAAACAAAAAGGTATGTCGGTTCTCTATGGCCTGTGTAAATGAAATCGGGGAATTCTGCAAGGCAGTGAACCACTACCTGAAAACAGGGGAAGAGCACGAAGTGAAGCAGGAAGAGCGGCGGCGCTGTCCTGTCTGTGGCAGAACGCTGATCAGCGGAATGGACGTTTGTATGTTCTGCTTAGACAAACGATATATTTTAAAGCGCACGGTCAGCCTGCTGAAGCCTTTCCTGCCAGCTATTCTGATTTCCGGCCTGCTGCTTACTATCTCCAATGTGTTTTCCGTGCTGCTGCCGGTGCTGAACAGCTGGCTTTTGGATGATTACCTTGCTCCTGCGGCAGGGGCGGCAGTTCCATGGTTTACCCCGGTAACGGGTGTTCTGGCAATCGGCGCCATGATGATGGCGTGCTATCTTTTCGGACAGCTGTTTTTTATTTTCAGTGCCCGGAAAATCAACACCGTTGGCTCGAGGCTGTCTGATATGCTGCGCGGTATGACCTACGATAAGATTCAGAACCTGTCCCTTTCCTCCATGTCGAAAAAGACCAGCGGCGATCTGCTGAAAAGGGTGACCAAAGATACCGCCAATGTGCGGCAGTTTCTGGTGGATCAGGGGCGGTATGCGCTGCAGCAGGTGATTATGTTTATCGCCATTGCTGTGGTGCTGCTGTTTACAAGTCCCTTTCTGACGCTGCTGGTGTTTCTCCCTATCCCTTTTGCGCTGTATATGATTTCAAAGTTCTGGGATACCATCCATCTGCGGTATGAAAAGCAGTGGCGCTATGATTCCCGGTCCAACTCTATTCTGCATGACATTATCAAGGGAATCCGGGTGGTGAAAACCTTTGGCAACGAGGAGCGGGAAGTCGCCAAGTTTTCTTCGGTCTGTAAACGGCTTGCGGATTTATCCGTGAAAAACGAACATTTCTGGGCCTGCACCTTCCCTATGCTCAGCTTCTTTGTGGGAATCGGCGAGTTCTTTGTGCTGTTTTTCGGCGGGAATATGGTGCTCAAAGGGCAGCTTTCTTTAGGAGAGTTTCTGCGTTTCACCCTGTTTTTGGCGTATTTGTACCAGCCTTTGCGCTGGATGTCGTCTTTGCCCAGGTGGATTGCCGAGGTTATGACCAGCTTAATCAAGCTGTTTGAGATTCTGGACGAGAAGCAGGGGGTTACCGACTGTGAGGCTCCTAAAGAAGTCGACCTGACCGGGAAGATTGCCTTTGAAGAGGTACAGTTTGGTTACAAGGCCTACGAGCCGGTGCTGAAAGACATCAGCCTGCAGATTGAGCCTCATGAGATGATTGGCATCGTCGGCCATTCCGGAGCGGGAAAATCCACCCTGATCAATCTGATTATGCGGCTTTATGACACGGATATCGGCCAGATCACCATCGGCGGTGTGGATATCCGGGAAATAAGCCAGAGAACCCTCCGGGAAAATATCGGTGTGGTGTTTCAGGAAACTTTTCTGTTTTCGGGAACGGTGTATGACAATATCGCCTATGCCAAGCCCGGGGCGACGCCCGCTGAAATTATCCGGGCGGCAAAGGCGGCCAATGCCCACGAGTTTATTATGAGGCTTTCCGACGGGTATAACACCATCGTAGGGGAAAACGGGCATAACCTGTCCGGCGGCGAGCGCCAGCGGATTTCCATTGCCCGGGCGGTGCTCAAGGACCCTAAAATCCTGATACTGGATGAGGCAACCAGCGCCCTTGACCCGGAAACCGAGGGGAAAATCCAGGAAGCGCTTTCCCGCCTGACCCAAAACCGCACCACCATCGCCATTGCCCACAGGCTTTCCACTTTACGCCATGCCGACCGGCTGATCGTGCTGGAAAAGGGAAGGCTGGCCGAAATCGGTTCCCATCGCGAGCTCCTGGAAAAGCAGGGGATTTATTACAGCCTGGTTTCCGCTCAGCGGCAGACCTCCAAGCTCAGCCGTGAAGTAAAGGAAGCAATTTCGGTGTAACGCTTTGTTTTGGTTGAGAATGGGTTAAAATCGTGCTATAATGGTCTTAAATCTTTGGATTTAAGACCATTATTTTTTTAAAGGAACCCTATGGAAAATATTATTTTGATTGGGATGCCCGGCGCGGGAAAAAGCACGGTGGGCGTGATTCTGGCAAAAATACTCGGTTACCAGTTTATTGACAGCGATTTGCTGATTCAGGAGGAAGAGCACCGCCTTTTGCATGAAATTATTGAGCAGGAGGGAACCGACGGGTTTATCGCCATTGAAAACCGGGTGAACAGCCGGATATCTGCCCGCCGCTCGGTGATTGCCACAGGGGGAAGCGTGGTGTATGGCCGGGAGGCCATGGAACATTTAAGAAGGATCGGGACCGTGATTTACCTGAAACTGGATTATGATGCGCTGACTGCGCGTCTTGGCAATATTAAAAACAGGGGAGTCGTATTAAAAGACGGGCAGACTCTGCCGGATTTATATAAAGAGCGCACGCCGCTGTATGAGCGGTATGCTCACCTTACCGTGGACGAGGGGAGCGAAAGTTTGGAAGCAATGGTGCAGAAGCTGCTTACCGCTTTGCAGGATTATCAGAAAAAGTAAAGGGAGCTTTTATAAAGTGATTCAGAAAGGATTGTTTCGGCATGTTTAAGACAGGATTGGTATCGGTTTCTTTTCGGAAGGAAGCCGTTGAGGACATCATAGCGGCTGTTAAGGCGGCGGAGCTGGAGGGCATCGAATGGGGCGGAGATATTCACGTGCCCGCAGGAGATACGAAGAAAGCCGGGTACGTTAAGGAACTGATGAAGGAAAATAAGCTGACGACTTTTTCCTATGGCTCGTATTATTTTTTAGGCGACAGCGAGGGTGATATCACGGCTTTTGTTCCGGTTCTGGAAAGTGCCGCCGCTTTGGGCGCTCCTATTATCCGTATCTGGGGCGGACGCTGCGGCTCGAGGGAAATCAAGCCGATCTGCTTTGAAAAAATGGTAAAAGAGTCAAAAGCGATTGCGGATATGGCGGCGAAAAGAAACATCCGGCTTTGCCTGGAGGATCACGCCAACTCGGTGACGGACAGGGTGGATTTCGCCGACCGTTTTGTTAGGGCTGTGGGAAAAGAGAATTTCGGCATGTTCTGGCAGCCGAACCAGAACGAATCGGATGAGTATAATTTGGCGTCCATCCCCGTTTTGGCAGACCGGGTTTCCAATATCCATGTTTTTTCGTGGGAAATGGGGGAGGATCATATTCTGCGGCGCTTTCCGCTGGCCTATAAAGAAGCGCTCTGGAAGAAGTATCTTTCTTTGTTTGCCAAGACCGGCAAGACCTATCCGCTGTTGCTGGAGTTTATGCATGACGATAAGCTTTCTACCTTGGCCGAAACCGCCAAAACTCTGAAAAGCTGGGTGAAATAAACTGAAAACGGCGCCCAGAAAACGGGCGCCGTTTATGAGCTTAAGAAGAAAAGGATTTCAGGAAAGATGAAACAGCAAAGAAGCTATCCTAAAATTACCGTGACGCCGAAGGCTCAGGCCGCTTTGGAAAGCGGACATCCTTGGGTTTATGATACTGAGCTGATAGACGCCGGACAGCAAGAGATTGAAAACGGCTCGCTGGTGGACGTGATAAACGCCAAGGAAAAATATCTGGGGACCGGTTTTATAAGCGTCCGGTCAAAGATCCGTGTCCGGATTATTTCCCGCAGTGCCAACGACCGGTTTGACGAGGAGTTTTATAAACGCCGTATCCGCTATGCGTGGGAGTACCGAAAAACCGTCATGGGAAAAGAACGGGAGGCCTGCCGCATTATTTTCGGAGAAGCCGATCAGTTCCCCGGCCTGACGGTGGACCGGTTCGGTGATCTGCTCGTTACACAGACACTTTCCGTTGGTATCGAGCGGATAAAGCCCATGCTCTTTCCTCTGATCTATCAGGTTCTGACGGAGGATGGAGAAAAAATCAACGGTATTTTTGAACGGAACGACGTGGCCATCCGGGAACTGGAGGGCCTGGAGCAGAATAAAGGATGGTTTCGTCTTGACGGCATTCCCTGTCCGGATTCATCGGTTGCCGTCATTTCTGAAAACGGTATCGAATATGAGGTGGATGTGGAAAACGGACAGAAAACCGGCTTTTTCCTGGATCAGAAATATAACCGGCGGGCCGTGGCGCAGATAGCGTCGGGCAAGCGGGTGCTGGACTGCTTTACCCACACCGGTTCCTTTGCGCTGAACGCCGCCATGGGCGGGGCGGAGTACGTCTGCGCGGTGGATATTTCGGAAAGCGCGGTGGAAATGGCACGGAAAAACGCGGTCAGAAACGGGTTGGACGGCAAGATGGAGTTTAAAGCGGCCAATGTGTTTGACCTGCTTCCCGAGCTCGAGCAGGCGGGAGGGAAGCCCTACGATTTTATCATTCTGGATCCGCCGGCGTTTACCAAATCCCGCAGGACGGTGGATGGCGCCATGCGGGGATATAAGGAGATCAATTTCCGGGCCATGAAGCTGCTGCCCCGGGGCGGCTATTTAGCTACCTGCTCCTGTTCTCATTTCATGAAGGACGAGCTGTTTGTAAAAATGCTGAAATCCGCGGCGGCCGACGCGTCGGTGGAGCTACGCCAGATTGAAGCGCGTCAGCAGGCGCCTGACCATCCTATTTTATGGAACGTGCCGGAAACCAATTATCTGAAGTTTTATCTGTTTCAGGTAATATGAGGGATAAAAACAAAGAACCGGTCCTGGTTCCGGGAACACGGAACCGGGGTCGGTTCTTTAAAATCTGATTTACTGCAATACGGCTTGACTCAGCGTTTCGGCCAGGCTGCCGTTAATCACCAGCGAGGCCTTACGGTCTGCCGGGGTAGACGTTTTGTTAATGATGACCAGGTGACTGCCCTGGAAGTACTGAATCAGCCCTGCGGCAGGGTAGACGGACAGAGATGTCCCGCCGATAATCAGGGTGTCTGCTGCTTGAATCGCTTCAACCGCCTGCCAGATGGCCTCCTGGTCCAGGGGTTCTTCATACAGCACCACGTCCGGCTTGATGATGCCGCCGCAGGCATCGCACCGGGGAACGCCTTCCGCGCTCAGGATATAGGAAAGCGGAAATTTTTTGCCGCATTGCATGCAGGCGTTGCGGTGAACGGAGCCGTGCAGCTCCAGTACCCTTTTAGAGCCGGCCGCCTGATGCAGCCCGTCGATATTCTGAGTGATGACCGTCGTCAGGGAGCCGCTTTGCTCCAGCTTTGCCAGAGCATAATGAGCGGCGTTGGGCGTTGCATTGGGATAAATCATTTTTTCTTTATAAAAGCGGTAAAAGAGATCGGGATTTTTCAGAAAAAAAGAATGAGAGATGATTTTTTCCGGCGAAAGGGAGCCGTAAGCTTGATTATACAGACCTTTGGCACCGCGAAAATCCGGAATACCGCTTTCGGTGGAGACGCCGGCTCCTCCGAAAAAACAGATATTTTTGCTGTTATCTAAAATTTCTTTTAAGTCCGACAAGGGAATCTCCTCTTTCCTGTATGCAAGAATCTTTTACGGAATCATCGTGAGACAAGAGCTGCAAGGTTTTGCCCTGTGACTATTATAGCACTTTTTTATAAAAACAGGAGCAGTTCGCTTAATATAAAAGCAGCTGTATTGAAAGCATAGAAAACCCATGTTATAATAGTAAAAAGAAACGGGAAATAAAAACTGCCGGTGCGGCCGCCTGTTTCCCGGCGTTCTGCGGAAAGGGAGGCATAGACCAATGAAAATATCAACGAAAGGCCGCTATGCCCTGCGGCTGCTTCTGGATTTGGCGGAGCATAAAAACGAAGGGTATATTGCTTTGAAGGATATTGCCGCCAGGCAGGGAATCTCTAAAAAATATCTGGAGCAAATTGTACCGCTTCTGAATAAGTCCGATATTTTGCAGACAAACCGTGGGTATCAGGGAGGCTATATGCTGGCCCAGAGCCCTGATAAATATACCGTCGGGAACATTCTCAGAATAACGGAGGGCAGCCTTTCTCCGGTTGCCTGCCTGGATTCCGAGGAAAATCAATGTGAGCGCAGCAGCTACTGTATCACCCTGGATGTATGGAAAGGACTGTATAAAGTCATTACGGAGTATCTTGATGGAATCACGCTTCAGGATATTTTGGATAAAAACACAGAGCAGGCCGGCGACGATTACTGTATTTAGCAGCTGGAAACTGTTGAAAAAGCGGTAAAGAGGATCTTTCCTGGAAACAGGGAAGGTCCTTTCACTATTAGCCAAAATGAGGGACAGCTTTTCTTATTGTCAGCAGGTTTTATAGAAAAATTGAATTGACAATGCTTCCGGGCGCTATTATAATAAAATATATTAAAATGATAGGTATTATATATGATTTTAAATTGGAATTTGGCAAGGGGAGGAACGCTATGCTGAATTTATTTGAAGTAAGCGAACTAAAGAAAATGATTACAAGCGAAACCGGCGCTGAACTGCATTTTCACGATACCTGCGGCGGCCAGTACTTTATGGTTACGCAATGCACCGGAAAGGCTGTCGGTCTGATCTGGAGCTTTTTAAAAGAAAAAAAGCAAACGGCGGTATTTTCTGAGGAAGAGTGTGCTTTTACAATAAAATAAGAAATTTTACTTGACAAATGCAAAAGCGCTTGCTATAATCCTAGTAAACAAATATGTTTTATATGAATTTAAAAGGAGGACACATTCATGCATTCCCTTGTATTCCAGATGCTGCGCCATAATTTCAGAAACGGACGAATGTGTCGTTGTCAGTAACCCCGGTTGCGCTATAAAATTAAAAAAAGAGGTAGTTACAAATGAGCAGCAATAAAAATTATAAATTTGAAACCTTACAGCTTCACGTAGGACAGGAAAAGGCTGATCCGGTAACCGATTCCCGTGCGGTTCCCATTTATCAGACTACGTCCTATGTTTTTCACAACTCTGAGCATGCGGCGGCCCGGTTTGGCCTTGCCGATGCCGGCAACATATACGGGCGGCTTACCAATTCCACCCAGGATGTGTTTGAGCGCCGCATAGCGGCTCTGGAGGGCGGCGTAGCTGCTTTGGCGGTTGCCTCGGGAGCGGCGGCAGTTACTTATACGTTTGAGAATCTTGCTCAGGCAGGCGACCACATTGTATCCGCCAAAACCATCTATGGAGGCACCTATAACCTTCTGGCACACACGCTTCCCCAATACGGCATTACCACTACGTTTGTGAACCCCGACAATGTGGAAAACTTTGAAAAAGCTATTTTACCCAACACAAAAGCACTTTTTATTGAGTCTCTCGGCAACCCCAACTCCAATGTTATCGATATTGACGCAGTAGCCAAGATTGCTCACAACCATAAAATCCCGTTGGTGGTGGACGCTACCTTTACGACGCCTTACCTGCTTCGTCCTATTGAGCACGGCGCCGATATTGTGGTGCACTCTGCTACCAAATTTATCGGCGGGCACGGGACTACCCTGGGCGGTGTCATTGTAGACAGCGGCAAGTTTGACTGGGAGGGAAGCGGCAAGTTTACTTCCCTTGTAGATCCCAATCCCAGCTATCACGGCGTTTCCTTTACCAAGGCGGTGGGGCCTGCGGCGTTTGTTACCAAAATCCGCGCCATTCTGCTTCGTGACACCGGCGCGACAATTTCTCCTTTCAGCGCTTTTTTGCTTCTCCAGGGCCTGGAAACCTTATCACTGCGCGTTGAGCGCCATGTCGAAAACACGCTGAAGGTAATTGATTACCTGAAAAACCATCCCCAAGTAGAGCACATCAACCATCCGTCGCTGCCTGAAAACGGTTATAAAGAACTGTATGACCGTTATTTCCCCAAGGGCGCAGGCTCAATCTTCACCTTTGAAATAAAAGGCGGCGCCAAAGAGGCACAGGCTTTCATTGACCGTTTGGAGATTTTCTCCCTGCTTGCCAATGTGGCCGACGTAAAATCGCTGGTGATCCATCCTGCCTCCACCACCCATTCTCAGCTTTCCGAGGCGGAGCTGCTGGATCAGGGCATTAAGCCCAATACCATCCGTCTTTCTATTGGAACCGAGCATATTGATGATATCATTGCCGATCTGGATCAGGCTTTTAACGGATAACAGCACCCCATCAAAGAAAATAAAATCCCCCGGCCGCAAATCAAAAATGCGGCCGGGGGATTTTTACAACAAGAATCACTTTATATACTCTGAAATGATCTTTTTTGCAGCGTCGGAATCAGAGGATATACATAAGACAACATAGTTGCCGGCTTTGGAAAGCACGGCCTTACCCAGCTTATCCAACTCACCCGGGTTATAATCCTTGTAACTTTTTTCCTGAGCCTTTACCCGGTCTTCCAGCGCATTCTGTACGGCTTTGGCGGCATCCTTATCGGCCGCTTTTACAACGGCAATTTCCTCCGCCGTTGCGCCGCCGCTGATATACACAACGGTATCCTCAACATCGCTCTCCTTGATGCCGTAAAGTGTACAGGCCATCTCCGGCTCGATTTCGGCAATATTGTCTTGAAAGGTAAGAGAATCGCGGAGATCGGAAGCCAAATCAGCCACGTTAAAAGATACGTTTTCATCATTTCCGGAGCAGCCGGCTGTTCCCAACAGGAGGAGCCCGCTCAACAACAAGCATATAAGTTTTTTCAAATCTGATCACTCACAATCCATCTCATTCAATTGTGCCGCTGGAGCTTTTATCAATCAGCGGACCCATTTTGGCCAAAAGCTTGTACCATTTTATATAGTATTCTTTTGTCAGGTGAATTCCTTCGGAAGAAGCGTCAGCAAAAAGGGCACCGTTCTCATCCTTAAAGCTTTTTGCAATATTCAGGTAAATAGCGCCTTTCTCTGCCGCCATATCAGAAATCAGCTGATTCAAGTGGTCGATTTTATCGTTGCTGAAGGTGCTGTCGCTGTCCGATTTTGTTTTGGTCACCGGCAGTATCGACTGGATGCAGATTTTAGCGTCAGGGTATAGGCTCTTTAGGTCATCCACGATTTCCCCATACTTTTCGACAAAGACGTTTTCATAAGGCCAGCCTATTTCATTGATACCGAACATAATAAAAATTTTTTTAAAATCATATCCTTTTACGGCCTCTGAGATGGTGGTCGTGGTGCCGTTGGAAAGTGTCATACAATCTTCGGTATAATATTTATTGACGTTCATACCCTTGGTGCAAAAGCTGGGGACAGTAATGTTGTTGTACAGAACGAGGCCTTCTATCAAGGAGTTTCCTATAAAAGTAGAGTCGTTAAAGTAGCTGTCGTTTACCGCGTCGCTGTCCTTGCTGCTTGTTGCAGCGGGAGAACTGCTGGGGACGCTTATGCTGCTTGCAGGCGGAGCCGAAGAGCTTTCGGGAGCCAGGGATGCCGTGCTGCTGCTTGAGAGAACCTCGGAGGAAGACGGCATGACAGAGGAGGGGATTTCAGAAGAAATTATACTGCTGGAACCATGAAACTGGTCGCCCATACCGGGGTTAAAAAAGTAAATAATCGCCAGAATCAATAATGCGACGGCAAGAACTAAAACAATGATATAAGGGGCATTTGACTTTTGTTTATAATAATGACCAGAACTGCGTCTTGTACTCATAGAAGCCTCCAAAAATGCCGACAGGAAATCAATATATTTATTTTACAACAATTTCTTTACTATATCAACAGCAGAAATGAAATTTAATATAATTTCATGGATAACGGATTGCAGGTATCTGCAATCCGTTATCCAGACAGCTTGTTTTATTTAAAATACTCTACGCCGGAAGCAAAAATCATCTGATCGTGGCTGCCGGGTACGTTTTTATAAAGCGATTCACCTTTGCGTTCGCTGTGGGCCATTTTGCCAAAAATTCGTCCATCAGGGGAAGTGATTCCTTCAACAGCCTCCATGGAAGTGTTAGGGTTGAAAGCGATGTCATAAGTAGGCGTTCCGCTCAAATCCACATACTGGGTGGCGATCTGGCCGTTTGCCGCAAGCTGCTCAATGAAAGCGGCTGGGGCAATGAAGCGGCCCTCTCCGTGGGAAACGGCGACTGAGTGAAGCTCGCCTACCCTGCAGTTTCTAAGCCACGGAGATTTGTTGGAGGCGATTCGGGTGGTCACCAGCATGGATTGGTGACGTCCGATAGTATTGAAGGTAAGGGTGGGGCAGCTTTCGTCCATTTTCCGGATTTCGCCGTAAGGCACCAGGCCTAACTTGATCAATGCCTGGAACCCGTTGCAGATGCCGAGCATCAGGCCGTCCCGCTTCTGCAGCAGTTCGGTGACCGCGTCTTTAATGCGCGGATTACGGAAAAATGCCGTGATGAACTTGCCGGAGCCGTCCGGTTCGTCGCCGCCGGAAAATCCTCCGGGGAGCATGATGATCTGAGCGTTCTTAATCAGCTTTTCCATATCCAGCACCGACTGTTCAATAGCAGATGCCGTCAGGTTTCTGATAACATAGATTTCCGCGTCGGCACCGGCCTGCAAAAAGGCGCGCTGAGTATCGTATTCGCAGTTGGTGCCCGGAAAAACGGGGATGATTACCTTGGGCCGCGCCGTCTTGGCAACGGGGGAGTGCCACTGCTTTGCTTCATGGGTAAACACGGCCGGCTTATCTTTGGGTAAGCTTACCGAGGTAGGGAAAACAGGCTCCAGCTTTTCCCTCCAAAGCCGCTCCAACCCCTCCAGAGAAAGCTTTTCTCCTGCTACTTCCGCCTGATAATGGTCGGAAACCTCACCGACGATGCGCAGACCGTCGACGGAAGCATCTGCGGCAAGCTCCAGCACCAATCCGCCATAAATGGGTTCAAAGAGATTTTCCTTACTGTTTAACCTGAATCCAAGACGGTTGCCCAGGGCCATTTTAAACAGCGCTTCCGCAACCCCGCCGTAGGAAACGGCGTAAGCGGAGGCCGCCTTTTTCTCCTTCACCAGTTTTTCCACCGTGTCAAAGACTTTTTTCACACTGTCAAAGCAGGGAAGCCCGTTTTCGTCAAAATCAGGGAAAATGACAGCGATTTTGTTGCCAGCCTTTTTAAATTCGGGAGAGAGAATACTGCCGGTATCGGCTACGGACACCGCAAAGGAAACCAGCGTCGGCGGCACGTCGATATGCTCAAAGGTGCCAGACATGGAATCTTTTCCGCCGATGGAGGCGATGTTTAAATTAAGCTGAGCCTCCAGAGCGCCAAGCAAAGCGGCAAAGGGCTTGCCCCAGCGCTTGGGGTCGTTCTGGGTGCGCTCGAAATATTCCTGGAAGGTAAGCCAGCATTTTTTATAGGAAGCACCGCAGGCGACAAGCTTTGCCACCGATTCAACGACGGCCAGCATAGCGGCATGATAAGGGCTTTTCTCCGCGATAAAGGGATTGTAGCCCCATGCCATACAGGAGCAGGTGGTGGTTTCGCCGTTTAACACCGGGATTTTCGCCGCCATGGCTTGGGTGGGGGTCAGCTGGTATTTTCCGCCGTACGGCATCAAAACGGTACCCGCGCCGATGGTGGAGAATACCAGCTGACC
>ENA-UOOK01002989-UOOK01002989.1-fermentation-metagenome-genome-assembly--contig:-NODE-2989-length-19871-cov-7.935002_pt1 | contig 19871 bp, 18 predicted proteins | sample MGYA00245777_ERZ724023 | MGnify/ENA primary metagenome ERZ724023 (study PRJEB28704, sample SAMN03018312) | fermentation metagenome | biome: anthropogenic terrestrial biome; feature: soil; material...
ACAAAAGCTATTACGATGCCGATAAATGGCGGGGAAACTGGAAAACGGAAGGAGGAGGAGTCCTGGTAAATCAAGCGCCACACCAATTGGATATCCTGCTTTGGTTTATGGGAGAGGTGGAAGAAGTTTACGGCATCTGGAGAAACCTGAATCATCCTTATATCGAGGTGGAGGATACCGCATTGGCTGTAATAAAATTCAGGAACGGAGGAATAGGAAATGTTATCGTGAGCAACTCGCAAAAACCCGGAATTTACGGAAAAGTACATGTGCACGGTGAAAACGGCGCATCCGCGGGTGTCCAGACCGATGGTGGCGCCATGTTTATTGCAGGGATGAAAGGGATTCTGGAACCCCCGGTAAACGACCTCTGGACTATTCCCGGAGAAGAAGAGCTGGCGGAGAAATGGAAAATGGAAGATGTCCGGCATTTTAGCAGCATCGATCCGATGACCCATTACATGGAGCGTCAAATAGAAGATTTTTTATTTGCCCTGGACGAAAACCGGGATCCCCTGGTTACCGGAGAGGACGGACGCAGGACAGTGGAACTGTTCACGGCTATTTATCGCTCCACCCGCGATAATTTACCCATAAAGCTTCCCCTTTATCCCGAAAACAAAAACGATATGGATGGAAGATTATAATATAATGAGTTTTCAAACAAAAATAACATGAACATGAAACGACCATCACGTATGCGATGGGTAATGATTTCCTTTGCCTTTTTTGCTACGGTATTAAACTATTTACATCGATTATCATTTAATTATCTAAGTGCGGAAGGACCGTTGCATGATTTAATTCCAGATGATACATTCGGATACATCGCCTCAGCTTTCTTTATTGCTTATATGATTTCTAATGGAGTCTCCGGGTTTGTAATTGATAAACTCGGAACACGGATAGGTTATGCATTAAGTATGGCTTTCTGGACTACCGCGGGATTGTTGCATGCTCTTGCCGTTACACCTCTTCAGTTTGGTATATTCAGGTTTTTACTGGGAATTGGAGAAGCCGGAAACTGGCCCGCGGCAATAAAACTCACTGCCGAGTGGTTTCCTCCAAACGAACGCTCTACTGCTTCCGGCATTTTTAATAGCGGAGGTGCTGCAGGTTCAATCATCGCTCCTCCTTTAATTGCATGGATGGCAACCACCTATGGATGGCAGATGACCTTTGTAGTGATTGGACTTATAGGATATCTGTGGTTGGCATTATTCTGGTTCACTTATTATACACCCAAAAAGGTAGTCAAAGAGTCGAAAGTCGGTATTATACCACCCTCCAAACTCTTTAAAACCCGCTTCGTCTCATGGTTTACAATATCAAAAGTATTTATGGACGCCATCTGGTATTTTATTACATTCTGGATAGGCCGTTACCTTGCAGATGTTTACGACTGGGACCTGATAAAAATAGGCTGGTTTGCCATGTTTCCTTTTATTGTTGCCGATATTGGCAATATTTTGGGAGGAATGTTTACTCAATTTATAATTAAAAAAGGTACCCCGATCCCGAAAGCGAGAAAAATCTCAGTGAGCATATTCGGTCTTATGATGGCCCTGTCGTTATTACTGGGTCCCCTCGTGATTAATGGGCCTGAAACAGCTCTTGTCATCCTTGCCGTTGCCGGATTCGGATATTCTGCATATACGGCTAATACCATGGCTTTTCCGGCAGACGTAGTCCCGCAGAATGCCACAGCTTCTGTTTGGGGAATAGCCAGTATGGGCGCAGGACTGGGTGGTGTGATTTTTCAATCAGCATCCGGAGTTGCCATAAAAAGTTTATCTGTTAATTTTGGATATAACATAGCTTACAACACGGTCTTTATCGGATACGGATTAATGGCCTTAATCGGATTAGCAATCGTAATATTTTTAATTGGCCCCCTGGAACCCGACAAAAAGATCCTTCAATACGTAAAAAATATTTCCAGCAAAGAAGAATCAGAAATAACTTCATTGGATTGAAAACTTAATATATATCGAATAAGATAAAATACTTATTTTCACATTAAAATATTGAAAATTATGCTGATTGGAATACCTGAAATAATTAGTCCTGATTTGCTAGCAATACTTTCTAAAATGGGACATGGAGATGAGATAGTTTTAGCAGATGCCAATTTCCCCGGTGAAAGATTAAATCCCAACATAGTCCGTTGTGATGGAAGCGAAATAATCGATCTATTAAAAGCAATTCTTCAAGTGTTCCCACTGGACAAATCCTCGAAGAGCCCTTGGGTTATTATGAAAGCTAGTAATTCATTGCATTACGACACTTCCATTGAAGATGAGTACTTCGCACTGTTAAAAAAATATGCCCCAGACATAGAAGAAGCTGAGAAATTGGAAAGATTTGATTTTTACGACAGGGCTTCAAAAGCTTACGTAGTGGTCATGACAAGGACAAAAAGAAGATTTGGCAATATTGTTATAAAAAAAGGAACAATTTTTTAATTGTGTTGAAATCATTCCTTTTACAAACAGCCTATCATAGATATCAGGAAATGGTTTTTTTACGGTTCCAAACTCAAATATGCTTTGTTATTGCAAACCATTGAGAGTTATTCTATTGAGTACAAACATTAAAAGAAATAAACGTATTGATGACGTTTTGAAAAAACATCAATTCATATTAAAAAAAACGATAGATGAAAAAAATTAAATTAATGATCTTAGTATCGATCGTTCTTTTTCTTACCACTTCTAACCTGCTCGCCCAATATCAGCCAAACTGGGAATCGCTCGATGAGCGTGAAACACCATCGTGGTGGACAGATGCAAAATTTGGAATTTTCATCCATTGGGGATTGTATTCCGTTCCCGCATATGCCCCTGTGAACGAAGTGAAAGGGATCTACGAAAAATATGCCGAACATTACTACAATCGGCTATTAACCGGCAATCCTCTATTCCAAGATTTCCACACCAAATATTACGGGGGAAATTTTAGCTACGCCGATTTCGCCCCTATGTTCAAAGCTGAACATTTCAATCCGGCCGATTGGGCTGAACTTTTTAAAAGAGCCGGAGCCAAATACGTGGTACTGACATCGAAACATCACGATGGATTTTGCTTGTGGCCAAGCAAACACACGCTAAAGTGGAACAGCGTTGAAATGGGACCACATCTAGACATTATTGACACGTTATCGCTCGCTATTCGCGATGCGGGGCTGCACTTTGGATTATATTATTCGCTGCTGGAATGGGCACATCCCTTATACTCACAATCTACGATAAAAAAATGGGTAGATACCCATATGATTCCTCAAATAAAAGAACTGGTTAACAATTACAAACCCGAAATCATATTCTCTGACGGTGAATGGGACTATGATAGTAAAACCCTGAATAGCGAGCAGTTCTTGGCATGGCTATACAACGAATCTCCCGTTAAAAACACAATAGTAGTAAACGATCGATGGGGCAAGGAAACCCGAAGTAAACACGGTGATTATTATACTACAGAATATGACTTGGTACACAACCAAGAAGGCATCGGTGAAAAGGCCGATCACCCTTGGGAAGAGAGTCGTGGCATCGGCACATCATACGGTTACAATCGATTCGAAACCACAACCCATTATTTATCGTCAAAGCAATTGATTGATATTTTAATCGATAAAGTTTCAAACGGTGGCAATTTTTTATTGAACGTAGGCCCTGATGCCAACGGACTTATCCCAGTGGTTATGCAAGAACGCTTGTTAGATATCGGGAAATGGCTGAAAATAAACGGTGAAGCGATCTATTCTTCTCATGCATGGCGCAGCCGATTCAAACCGAAAAACGAAAACTTGGCTTTTACTCAAAAAGAGGAAAGTCTATACATCATCGTAAAAAAATGGAAAAAAAGAGGCTATAGTTCTGTCGAACGTAAAAAATGCAGGAAATGTTGAATTACTCGGATACAGCGGATCAATAAATTCTACATGCAAAAACGGTATACTTACAATAATCCCTCCTATTTTAACAATAGACGAGATGTCTTCTATACACGCGAGGGTATTTAAAGTAAATGGTTTTAACCAATAAAAAAGGATGCGGAATACAAATAGGGTTTTACACTCGTCCCCCATTAAAATTGAGATGCACTAAATAATATTAATTTATTAAATATCAACTAATTATGAGATTAAGAAAATTTTTAGCTATTTGCTTATTGAATTTTTTTGTATTTACTTTGACAAGTATAAATGCACAAAAGGTGTACAAACCCACATGGGAATCACTTGATGCTCATGAAATTCCGAAATGGTATGAGGATTCAAAAATCGGATTGAGTTTGCACTGGGGAGTCTATTCAGTTCCCGCATGGGCGCCTCGCTTAAATGGAATTTCTTACGCAGAATGGTACGGGAATCGTATGAAGGATCCGAAAAATCCAACGTATGCATATCATTTGGAAAATTATGGCTTGACGTTTAGTTACGATAATTTTATTCCTCAGTGGAAAGCGAATTCATATAATCCCGAAGAATGGGCTAAATTCGCTAAACAGATGGGGGCAAAATATATATTTATCACCTCAAAGCACCACGATGGTTTTTGTTTGTGGCCAAGTAAATACACGGATCGTAATGCATTTAAAATGGGCCCTGAAAAAGACATATTAGGCCATTTTTTTGCCGCGGCCCGAAAAGAGGGACTTAAAGTAGGTCTGTATTACTCGCTTTATGAATGGTATAATCCATTGTACACCGGGAAAGAAATCCCCTATGCAGGATTAAAAAAAGTGACCGGTTATGTTGATGACTTTATGATACCACAGATTAAAGAACTGATCGATCTATACCACCCTGATTTTTTCTTTTTTGATGGTGAATGGGATCACCCAGAATCATTTTGGAAAATGAAAGAGGTGGTAGCCTATTACTATAATGAGGCTGAAAAAAGAGGGCAGAGTGTTTTTGTTAATGATCGATTAGGAAAGGGAGAGCGGGGTAAACACGGCGATTTATATAATGTTGAATATGGATATGACAATGAGAGCGAGGGTTTACTTTCGCATAAATGGTCATACTGGCAAGGGATTGCAAATACTTTTGGGTACAATCAAGATACAAACCTGGAAGATTGCCTTTCTCCAAAACAATTCATTGATAAAGTAATTATGGGAGTGAGCCAGAATGGCAATTTCGATATTAATGTCGGCCCTACTGCTTCAGGCCTTATACCCGATTATGAGCAATACCCTTTGTTGGAACTGGGAAAATGGCTTAGAATAAATGGGGAGGCAATTTATGACACACGTTATTATGATATTCAGAATGAAGGTGATGCTTATTTTACCGCAAAAAATAATTATGTCTATGCCATATATCTTAAATGGCAAGGCGAAGAATTTGTACTGAAATCATTAAAACCGGTTGAAGGCTCGAAAATAACTATGTTGGGTGTACCCGGAGAACTACAGTGGAAATGGAACGAAACAGACGGATTAATAATTAGTTATCCTAATCACAAGTCAAGACCCACTTCATGCAGTTACGCATGGGCATTTAAAATACAGGTGAAATAAACATTTTGATTTCCCAACAATAACCCGGGCGATACAAAACAAGAATAAAGCATTCTGCCGCCTTTAAGGGAGGTGCCGCATGAGCAACAATAAAACGACGATTTGGGGATACGCTCAGAAGAACTGGGTCTGATAGACAGGTCCAAGTGATAAGTACGGTCTGCAGGTCAATGCGATTCGAGGAGGAATAAATAGACATGATTCAATAATTCAAGAAAGCTGAATTTTACCTGTCCGTTCCTGTGGGAAACGACCACACTCTCCAGAAAGAGATCTAATGTCTTGATGACAAACACTATACAACAGACATCATGAAATAGTCATATGCTTGATTAAATGAATTTACGATGATTACACGAAGAAATTTACTCAAAACAGGAGGCATGTTAACTACAATGCCTTTGTTTGCTCCACACATGTTCTGGGACAAACTGACCAATTACCCAATACCCTCAAAGACAAACAATATTAAACGCTTTGGCGATGGAAGGGATTGGTTCTTTAAAAAACGATTCGGTATGTTCGTTCATTGGGGACTGTATTCAATTCCCGGATGGCATGAACAACATCAATGGCGGGGCCAAATAGAAAGAGAAGAATATTCCAAACTCTCAGAAAAATGGAATCCGGATAGATTTGATCCTGAAGTGTGGCTAGATTTGCTTGAAGAAACAGGGATGGAATATATTTGCATCACTACCAAGCACCATGATGGTTTTTGCCTTTGGGATACAAAACAGACGAGTTTTAACACCATGAATACCCCTTACAAGAAGGATGTTATTGCCATGTTGGCCGACGCTTGTCACAGACGTAAAATTCCACTATGCTTGTATTATTCAATAGCTGACTGGCACCATCAAAACTATCCCAATAAGGGTCGACATCATGAATTATTACCTCAAAAGAAAGATCAACCAAATTGGGAAAACTATTTGAAGTTTCTGCGGGCTCAGGTTTACGAACTTTGTACAAAATATGGTGAAATTAACGGATTCTGGTGGGACATGAATGTCCCTGGACACATCGATTCTACTATTAATCAGATGATCAGGAGGCTGCAACCCAATGCGGTGATAAACGACAGAGGTTTTGACGAGGGTGATTTTGGTACACCAGAACGAGACTTTGAAGCCGATGATTCATCTGGATTTAGCCGACCAACTGAAGCTTGCCAATCGGTAGGGATGGAAAGCTGGGGATATCGAAACCATGAAGATTTTTATACCGATCAGCACCTGATGCGAAGCATCGACCGTTACTTAGCACGTGACTCCAACTATCTGCTAAATGTAGGGCCCATGTCCAACGGAACAATCCCGGTAGAAAGTACTGAGATACTTAAAAGAATTGGGAAATGGTATAATGCTGTTAAAGAATCCCTTGTTAATGCCAAACCGGCATCTCACCTTACTTCTAACCGGAATATTATGCTTACTTGTAAGGACAAAACCCTATATATACACCTGAATAAAGAAATACCGGGCAATGTTATAAAGTTGAAACCCATAAATGTAGCTCCAGAAAAAGCCGTTTTACTTAACGATGGAAGAGAAATAGACTTTATTATTAGATTTAATCCGTCGGACCATACGGAAGGAAAAGCTTATCTTAGTCTGATCAACCTCCCTTTGAACGAGTTTTGCAATACAGTCTTAGTCATTAAACTGACATTCAACAGGCCCGTTGAAAAACTGACTTTGCCTTTTACACCGTATGATGGAGATTCTAACTGGTATTTGTAGGACAGAAACAGGAATAAGGACTCTATATTTAGTAAGTCATTCTATATGATACTTTTAAATTTGAATAAAATAAATTAAACATTTGTGAAAAAAGAAATTATCTTATTATTTACGATGATCTTGTTTGCATCTTGTCAACAAGCAAATAAAAAATCATACGATATTGAATCCGTTGCTTCACCCAAAGGCACTGAAACTTTTCAACCTGACTGGGAAAATATTGCCGAAAACTATCAGTTTCCCCAATGGTTTACGGATAGCAAATTCGGTATTTTTATCCATTGGGGGGTTTATTCTGTACCTGCTTTCGATAATGAATGGTACGCCAGGAATATGTATCAAAAAGGGAGTAAAGCTTATGAACATCATATTGCAACATGGGGAACACAAGACAAATTTGGATACAAAGATTTTATCCCTTTGTTCAAAGCAGAAAAATTTAATGCGGATGAATGGGCTAAATTATTCAAAGCTGCCGGCGCGAAATATGTCGTTCCGGTTGCAGAACACCATGATGGATTTTCAATGTATGACAGTGAACTTAATAAATGGAACACCACTAAAATGGGTCCTAAAAAAGATATTATCGGATTATTAAAAAGTGCGGTAGAAAAACAAGGGCTTGTCTTTGGACTTTCTTCCCACAGGGCTGAGAATGCATGGTTTTTTAATGGAGGAATGGATTTCCCTTCCGATGTTCAGGATACAAGCATAACTTTATATGGCCGCCGATATGATAATCAGGCCTATACCGGTGATTTTGCCCGGGAATGGCTTGCCCATACTTATGAGCTGGTCAATAAGTATGAACCTAAATTGGTTTGGTTTGACTGGACTGTCAATGATTCGATATTAATGCCATACTTCAATAAATTTCTGGCATATTATTACAATAATGCTTTAGACTGGGGTGAAAAAGTAGTTGTGAACACAAAACAAGGCTACCCCACTAACATACAGGTATGGGACGTGGAAAGGGGCAAATCTGGAAAAATGATGCTATTCCCTTGGCAAACCGATACGTCTGTTGGTAAAAAATCGTGGTGTTATATTGAAGGAGAGGAAAATAAAACACCGAAGCAGATCGTTCATGACTTGATTGATATAGTCAGTAAAAACGGTAACTTGCTGTTGAATATCGGGCCACGGGCAGATGGCACCATCACTGAGGAGCAAAAAAATGTTTTATTATCCATTGGCGAATGGTTGAATGTAAATGGAGAATCTATTTACGGGACCGGTTGCTGGAAAAAATCGGGAGAAGGCAATACAGAGTCAACCCGAGGCTCTTTCTCGGATAACCAGGCGGTATCTTACACAGCACAAGATCTGCGTTTCACCATCAAAAAAAATGATTTTTATGTTATTGCGCTAAATTGGAGTGACAGAATCCTGGTAAAATCATTGAATAAAGAGACCATCGATGACGCAAAAATTTTAAATATCAGTTTGCTGGGATCAAAAGAAAAGATAGACTGGAAATTGACAAAGAATGGCTTAGAGCTCCGCTTTCCATCAGAAAAGCCTTGTGAATATGCCTATGCATTTAAAATCTCTTTTGATAAAAAAGTTGGTGAACATCTTCAATCAGAAGCCACCAATGAAGTGATGAAACACGGGAACTGATTTGTTTTCTCAAAACCGATGAATGATCTGTTCAATGATAACTTGTTTTAAAAAGTTTCATTTAGTAACACCCATCAAAATTAAATACTCTAATTAATATGCTGTACAGGGAGATAGGAAAAACCGGAATGAAAGTTTCCAATATCAGTTTTGGAGCCTCTTCGCTGGGTGGAGTTTTTCATTCCTTAAATGAAAAAGCAGGGATAGAGGCTGTTCATACTGCCCTTGAAAACGGAATCAATTTTATCGATGTGTCACCCTATTACGGCCATCTGAAAGCCGAATTTATACTGGGGAAAGCATTGAAAGGAGTCGATCGGAACCGCTATTATCTCTCCACAAAAGTTGGCAGGTACGGAAAAGATGGTGTCAATTACTGGGACTATTCGACCCGAAAGGCCATTGCCAGTGTGTATGAAAGTCTTGACAGGCTCAATGTTGATCATATTGATCTGATTAACGTGCACGATATTGAGTTTTCAGATTTGGAAATGGTCTGCAAAGAAACGCTTCCCGCGCTGATTGAACTAAAGAGTAAAGGCCTGGTAAAACACGTGGGAATCACAAACCTCACCTTGCGCCATTTCAAGTATGTAATCAATCATGTACCAAAAGGAACAGTAGAGAGCATTCTGTCCTTCTGTCATTATTGCTTGAATGACGATTCTTTGGTAGATTATCTCGATTTCTTCGAACAAAATGACGTAGGAGTAATCAACGCCTCTCCTTTTTCAATGGGCCTCTTGACGGAGCGCGGAGCACCTGCATGGCACCCGGCACCAAAACCGTTACAGGACGTGTGCCGCAAAGCGGTTAAATATTGCAAAGGCCGGGGCATACGTATCGAACAGTTGGCTGTCAGTTTTTCAGTAAGCAATCCGCGAATTGCAACTACGTTATTTAGTACAACCCGTCCGTCGTCAGTGCTACAAAATATTGCTTGGGCTAACGAGCCGCTGGATGAGGACTTGCTCGGTGAAGTAAGGAAAATTCTGGAACCCCGGTTTCGGGACACATGGTTAAACAGTTAGCCCCAGCTTCTTCGTTTCATAATACATTTGATTGTCCCATTTTTTACAAAAAAAAGTAAAATGATTGCTGTTTCTATTTCAGGAAAAAAAAAGGTGAGGCTTATCCAAGTTAATAAGCCAAAATTGGGTCGTGGAGAAGTCCTAATGGAGGTAAAATATGTCGGGTTCTGTGGTTCCGATTTAAACACTTTTCTGGGAAAAAATCCGATGGTAATACTCCCGGTAATTCCAGGACATGAGATTGGAGGGGTGGTGGCGGAAGTTTCGGATGGTGTGCCGGACAATATCGAGGTTGGTATGGCATGTACCGTAAATCCATATACCAGTTGCGGGCGTTGCCCGTCGTGCCGAAACAGAAGGCCAAATGCCTGTCGGTTTAACCAAACATTGGGAGTACAGCGCAACGGGGCCATGTGCGAATATATCGCCGTTCCATGGGAAAAAATCATAACAGACGATGAATTATCACCATTTAATTTTGCATTGGTTGAGCCGATGAGCGTTGGATTCCATGCTGTATCGCGGGCCGGAGTCACCGATCTGGATACCGTGATGGTTATTGGCTGCGGCATGATTGGCATTGGTGCTGTAATCCGTTCTACAAAGCGTGGCGCTAAGGTAATAGTTGTTGATGTGGACGATGAAAAATTAAAGTTGGCCCAGAAAATTGGTGCTGATCATATTATAAATTCCAAGTCAGAAGATGTCCATCAGAAATTAACTGAACTTACCAAAGGGACAGGGCCTGATGTTATAATAGAAGCTGTGGGTGCCACTGCTACTTACCAAATGGCAATCAATGAGATAGCATTTACAGGAAGGATTGTCTGTATTGGTTATGCCAAAACCGACATTGCTTTTGAAACGAAATATTTTGTAATGAAAGAGATGGATATCCTTGGTTCACGCAATTCACTACCCGAAGATTTTCGTGCGGTAATAAATTATATCAGGCACAACAAATCGGTTGTCGACCTTTTTATCAGTGGAATTTACAAGCCGGAAAATGCACGTGAAGCCTTAGAAAAATGGGCTGCCAATCCGGGGAAGGTATTTAGAATCTTAATTGAATTTTAATCCTATGCAATTTTTAATCATTGATGCCCATGCACATTTATGGTTACAACAGGATACCGTGGTGGATGGATATAAAATCAAAACCCTCGAAAACGGAAAATCGCTGTTTATGGGGGAGGTTAGACAAATGTTGCCTCCTTTTATTGTTGACGGACGAAATACAGCTGAAATTTTATTATCGAACATGGATTACGGGCAGGTTTCCGCCGCTGTCGTCACCCAGGAATATATCGATGGCCTACAGAACGAATACCTGTGGAAAGTACAACTGAAGTATCCGGATCGTTTTCTTTGCTGCGGCATGATTGATGTTCGTGTGGACGGGTATCTGGAACGTGCTAAACAGTTAATAGAAAAAGGTTTCAAAGCCATAAAACTACCCGCAAACCGCTTTCTTCTTTCCGACAGAAGAATTTACCTAACCTCCGACATCATGATGCAGGTATTCAGATTAATGGAAAAAAACAAGATAATACTATCGATCGACTTAGCTGATGGAATAACACAGGTAGGTGAAATGCATGAAATCATCCGTGAATTCCCGAAACTAAAAATCGCGATCGGGCATTTCGGAATGGTTACCCGCCCAAATTGGCAGAAACAAATAAAACTTGCTCTTAACCAAAACGTTATGATTGAGTCGGGTGGGATTACATGGCTCTTCAACACCGAATTTTATCCTTTCCACGGTGCTGTTTTAGCAATTAAAGAAGCTGCATCATGGGTAGGCATGGATAAGCTGATGTGGGGATCCGATTATCCCCGAACAATTACTGCCATCACTTATCGTATGTCTTATGATTTTATTATAAAATCCAAACTGCTTTCTGAAGAAGAAAAATCGCTTTTCTTAGGAAGAAATGCCGAGAAGTTTTATGGTTTTAAAGATTTAATCAGGTTGCCGTACATTAAAAATATGTCTGAATAAACGATAATCCATTATAAAATAACATTACTGTCCCGTAAAAGTGGATAAGAGTTCTTTGGAGCAATTAAAATACAGTCTTTTATCGATAAAACCATGAGGGCGACGATTTGAATCTTTAATTTTGCAGTCGGATGATTCGACAGCAAATGAACAAAGAGAAATACGTTTTCGCTCAATTAGTAGAATTTTTGAATAACGATAAGTTTCGAAAACTAGTAGACAAGTATGATGGGAACCGATATGTGAAGCACTTCACCTGTTGGGACCAACAGCTTGCAATGATGTTTGGTCAACTCAGTAATCGAGAGAGTTTGCGTGACTTGATCGTGGTGTTAGAAGCACATCAAGGTAAACGTTATCATTTAAGATTAGGTCGGCAGCCGATTGCCAAAACAACACTTGCTACAGCAAACCAAAATCGTGATTACAGAATCTTCGAAGATTTTGCTTTCTACATGATGAAAGAGGCTTGCGACAAACGTATAACCAATATTTTGGATATTCTAGGAAAGAAGTATGCGTTTGATTCAACAACCATCCCGTTGTGTCTTGCAACATTCCCTTGGGCTAAGTTTCGTAGAAAGAAAGGTGGTATTAAAGCACATGTTCTCTACGATATTGAAGCACAAGTCCTAGCTTTTTATACTGTAACGACTGCATCGAAGCTTGATTCTAACGCAATGTATACAATCCACTATGATCCAAATGCTTACTATATATTTAACAGAGCTTACGATTCATTTAAAGAACTCTATCAGATACATCTTACTGGTTCTTTTTATGTTGACCGTGCCAAGACGAATTTAAAGTATAAGGTAGCCAAATAGAAACGTAGAATGTCGAAGAATATCTTAACAGATGTTGAAGTAAAGCTAACTGGATATCTCTCCAAAAAGAAGTACCCTGATAGTTTTAGACTTATTCGAGTCTATGATGAAAAATACGAGCGCGAATTTACTTTTCTGACTAATGCCAAGCATATCACCGTAATCGATGATGCTGACCTTTATAAGAAAAAATGGTTGGTCGAGCTGTTCTTCAAATGGTTGAAACAGCACCTCAAGATAAAGAGATTCTGGGGTACAACCGAGAATACCGTCCGAATACAGATAAGTGTTGTAATTATCACATATTGCTTGGTTACCATTGTCCAACATGACATGCAATTGGATCGTTCGACTTATGAGGTTTTGCAGATTCTCAGCATCTCATTGACAGACAAAACTCACCAACATGACCTGTTCGATGAGACTAATTTCAATGATGTCAAAGAGCAACTTGACCCCCTTATTTCGGGGTTGTTTATTTAATTTTTAACTCGTCCCGATTTTAACGTAACACTAATGAAATGACATTTATACAATATGCGTATGAAATAAAATATATATTTAATTGACATTATATGCTTTAGAACATGTAATATTTAGTTTTATATTAATCTAACATCTTTAATTTTGCAATATATCCTTTGCATCAAGTACCTTTTCAATTGATAAATATTTTTACTTTCCATTTTATGATTTTTTAGGTCAATTGCATAACTCATATAAATAATGATTATTCGGAACATTCTGACAATATTTAATTATGCGAATCAGTAGTTGAAACTGTTCGCGAGTTTATTTAGTTAAAGTATTCAAAATCAATGAAATAAGCGTGATGAATATTTGCTCAATCCCCTGAAAATCATTAACTTAGAAGAAAATTACCACAAATTCTCTAAATAATGATTCCCAGGAAGAAAGAGCTTGAATTGATACAGATTTATATGTATATATGTGATTTATACGATCAGGAACTGAAATATTATTGCCAAAGATACAGCAATAATTCCAATCCAGCTTTCACCGACCAGGAAATAATGACCATCTACCTGTTTGCAGGTCATTGTCAAAAGCATTTCCAGATCAGGGACATACATGGCTTTGCATCAGAATATCTTTCCTCCTGGTTCCCTGAATTGCCTTCATACCAGACCTTTAATCTCAGATTGAACCGTCTAGGTGAGGCTTTCAGGGTATTATCCGAAAGATTGATATCTTCATTCATGCCGGCTGATTGTGACAAGGGCATATCCCTTGTCGATTCCCTGCCCATCATAACCTGCGCGGGATAACGATCTGACTGTTTTTAAACAGGCCTGGTATGATTACATCTCCGATACCGTAATTTTTGGAGACAAGATATACTCTGACTTTGAATACTTCAATGATGACAGGAAGCAGAAACAGAATATTGAAATGTTTACAACTCCCCTTAAGGCTGTCAAGGGGCAATCCGAACAGGAAAGGCAGCGCAAACAGGCTTATGATGACTTGGATTTATTGCTTAAAGATGTTATTAATATTAGGGTCGATGGAATTATTATTACAGATGTTGGTTTTATCAAATTTGTGCATGATAAATATCCCAATATAAAAATTGTATTAAGTACATGTCAAAGTGTTTTTAACTCTTATGCTGTTAAATTTTTTTTAGAAATGGGTGTAAAGCGGATTACATTTCCTAGACATGTTTCTATAAAAGAAATGATAGAAATTGCGTTAAAATTTCCTGAAATGGAATTTGAGTGTTTTTTGGTTGAAGGAAAATGTATCTATGATGATGGTTCTTGCAGGCCATTACATAGTGCTGGAGTTTTTTGCATGGATCAATGGGAATATAGTTATCATAAGGATAACCATGCGGATTTTAAATATAATGAGGTTCAGAAGTTAATGCAAAATGAACAAATTTTTAATTATAGAAATAGGTTGTTTGGTGGGCGCCAAAATAAAGTTAACAACTGGACTTATGTAGGATGCGGGATATGTGCGATTCCCCAAATCCTTAAGTGCCCTAATATTGTAACATTAAAAGTTGCAGGAAGAGGTTACTCATTAGAAGAAAAGTATTCATTGTCAAGATATGTAAGTAGAGCAATACAAAAAGCTTTGACTGGGGCTGATACTAGTGATATGAAAATGATGGGGAAAGAAGAGCTGGGAATGCCAGAGTTATGTGATTTACATAGGAGGTGTTATTTGCCACTTGATAATTAAGAAAAGGATTATGTTTCTATATAGGAGGCTGGGGTAATGATATCTGTAGCAATAAAAATTGGAAATATAGGAGATTTAAGAAAAGCAGAACTCCAATTAAACGATAGGGAAGTCTTTGATGACTATGATCAAGTCGTTTTAAACTCTCACAGAGAATTTTTTAATTGTTTTACACCAAATGATATAGATAGGATATATTTTGGACCTGAATTTTGCCAAAACATGATACCTAATATCCAAGATATTAATTTGGCGGTTGAGTATGCAAAAAGACGAGGGTTTAAAGTTACATTAGTAACACCAACAGTTACAGACATAGGAATAGCGAAAATAAGCGAATTATTCGAAAGAGCGGATGAGATTTACTATGTTGATGAAGTGGTCTTCAATGATTGGGGTGTATTTCGGATGCTAAGTGAAAAATATCCTGATATTCATTATATATGTGGCAGGCTCTTGGACAAAACACAACGTGATCCTCGAATTAATAAAGGTAGCTATACGGATTTTTTCACTGGAGAAGGATTACTATATTTACAGAGTCCATCACTTACAGCAAGAAGTTATCAAGAAGTGCTTACAAATAATAAAATATCACGGGTTGAAATTGACACCTATCCGCAGGGGATAGCGTTGAATAAGGAAAGTCTTCAGAATATTAATTTGTCGTTATGGTATCCATTTGGCTACGTGACGACGGGGCGATCTTGCATAATTAATATGATGGATAAGAATGAAAGCCAAAAGTTCTCATTAGAGCCTGGATGTCAGAGAAAGTGTAGAGATTATACTCGGTTATTGTATAAGCGAGAAGGTTCATATAGCTCAGAACTTAGTTCTGGAGCTTATGATGTTAATATATTCGGTAAAGGAAACACAGTTTTTTATATATGTAAAGATTTAGATGGTATTTTAAAGGGAAATAAAGATATAATTAATCGGTTGGTTTTTCAACCATATTTGAGCGTGTAAAGGAGTAAAAAAATGGAGGTCAGGGAAAGATTAATTAAGATTATAAAAGAAGTAGGAGATTTGAAATGTGATGATAAAATTATTTCGCAGTCTCATGACTTGGGAAGCTTGGGATTAAATTCTCTTGAGTTGATACAAATGGTTGTTGCCTTCGAAGATGAATTCGATATTATCTTAGGTGATGAATTTTTGCAAATAGATGTTATAAATGATTTTCAAAATTTAGAGGATGCAATAAAAGGAATGATTGAGTCATGAAGGCAATATTTATTGGGATGGGCGGTGGGTATGATATTTTGGCGGCATATATGTTATCGCAGAAATATGGTTACATAGATGCGGATATTGGTGGAATGCTAAACCCTAAGTTTATCCATTATTTTGATGGCGGGGATGGGGTTTACAGAGAAGAACGGGCAATTAATTATGTGAATGGAGCAAAAAGGTATAAACGTAATATATATGGAGGGTATGATCTTCCAGAACGTCATTTTGTTGATAATGATATCTCTAAAAGCATTCATAATAATGTGATTGATCTTTCTATTTTAAAAAGTGATATAAGGACTATTGTACACTTTTTGAAATCATCATATGATAAAGTAATTTTTTGCGATGTTGGTGGGGATGTTCTTTTTTTTGGCGAGAAAGATTTTATGGTGAAAACCCCAATAATAGATGCCTATTCACTTAAGATTGCTGATGAATTATGTAAAGTTAAAAAAAAATTAGCTGACGTGGTTGTTATTGGGTTGGGCTTAGATGGAGAACTTCCTTATAAAAATATAAATACTAATATTAATATACTTAATGAAAAGGCAGGAATTATTAATATAAACCAATTAGATAATAATGATATTAAATATTTAAATAACATGTATAATCAAGTAAAAGTTGATGAAGAAGGAAAGACTATTAACTTACTTATAGATATCGGTAATAATAGTTTTCAAAATAATTATTTAATTCAAAAAAGGAATATTTTAGATCTTAAGTGTTGGTTCGGGAAAGTTTTTGTATATGAAGCAGGAGTCTTAGCCAGTCTTAATCCATTAACCCGAGTAGAAACATATGAATCAATGATATCATTAGCTTGCAATTATGGTATAAACTTAGAGAGGTATAAATTAAATGGGGAAACTTGATCCAGTTATTACAATTGACCATCATTTTACTAAGGAGGATATATCTTATTTGTATCGAAGCGGAATTTGTAGTTATAGAATAAATCCGGCTCGAATAGGAATTGAACGTAGTTCAGCGGTGTATGAGATATTAGCACCAGAAGCATCAAATCTTAAAATATTCTTTGATACATTAGGAAGCAAAGCGAGAATAGGTTTAAAGGATAAAATAGGTATTTTAAAACGTAAGGTGGTAATATCAACACAAGCTTCAAATGAGATTGACATAGTAGTTCCCGATTCTTTTTTTGATTATATCTTAGAAGGCGATAGACTCATGGTAAAAGGTATTACGAACTTTTATATTGATATTGTTTCTAAATTAAAAGAAAAAGTAATTGGAAATTGTAATATTGAAAATATAGTAGTTAAGGATAAAGCCCATATATATATTAAAAATAGATATATTAGAAATGAAAATATTAATTCCACTGATTCGGAGATTATTGAGAAGTTTTCGGATAAAGGGATTATTGCATTGTCCTTCGTGGACTCAGTTGAACTTTTGCAAAAAGTTCAGAAAATGGGCCATGCTGGTTGTAAAATTTATGCAAAGATAGAATCTCCCGAAGGAATAAAAAGCCTCAAAGAAATTGCGCAACTCTCAGATGGAGTTATTATCGGAAGAGATGATTTAAGTATATTTTATTCAGAAAAAGAAATCCAGGATATTACTTTAATGTGTATTAAACAATGTAACTCTCTTGGTAAAGAATGCATACCTGCATCTAATCTTTTCTTAAGCTTAATTGAAAATGAAGAGATTAGTAAATCTGAACTTATTTATTTGAAGAGACTGACAGCTGAAGGCGTAAAAAGAGTATATTGTAATGAAACTGTTACTTGTAATAATAAAAATATTGCAAAAAAAATTTTATGCTCATGTCAAAAGGTGGTATAAAATGGTTGGATTATTTTTAAATATATTTAATATTGAAATAGAAATATTATGTGGCGATTCTCGGATTAACTCTTATTTAAACTGCTTATATAGTAACCACATAAATTTACAGAGCAAAAGGCGAGCAGGATGTATTTCAGTTACTATTGTAAATAAAGAGGAAAAGGATGTAAATCAATACACTCTTTTACTTGAGACTGCTAAGTTTTCTTTATACAACTGTGAAAATAATGATTATTTAGGAATTATGGAGTTTAGTAGAATTGGGTCGGCGGAATCTTTATATTATAATTTTTGTTTACCACTATTGAAATTTATAATGAATGATCTTGGGTATATTACTATCCACGCTGCTGGAATTGAAGTATCAAATTCCGGAATTCTGCTTTGTGGAAATAGTAATTCCGGAAAATCGACATTATCAACTATAGCTTTATTATATGGCGGAAGGTTTTTAAATGACGATATAGTTTTTCTGAATAGATTTAATTACGCATATAGCTTTTATAGGCCTATCCACATTTTACCTTTTATTGCTGAACTTATTGGAATAGGTGATAGAGTAAATAAAAATGAGCCATATATAAAAAATAGGCAGGAGGTAAATTATTTTTATCAGAATTATCATCTATATAATGTGCGTGACTGTATTAAGATTAAAACAATTATGGAATTAACTTATAATGAAAAGCTTTCATTGCGCTGGGAATATATAGAAGATAAAAGAAAAAAAGAAGAAATATTGATTAGAAACTCATTTCCTCTTAAAAGCATTGACAATTTCATGTTCTATAAACTTGAATGGGGACTAAAGCTTTTAGAAACACCGAATATATTATATGAGTTTTTTGAGTCAATAAGTAAAGTTTAAAGTACATATTTTAGGGGTGGTGCAAATGGAAGAACTGATATATGGATATACAACACAATCGAAACTAATTTCACTTGAATATATGCTTGCTAGCTATTGTGATCTAAAGAGTCAGGAACTTTTTCAATGGCGGCCTGAAGTATGTATAATTTATAGAGATAATACACGTTGGAGAGTGTACTATGATGAAAAAAGTGTTAATGCTGGACAAACAGAATGTAAAAAAATCTTTGATAATAGGCATATCAGGCTTGAAATATTCAATAGAATACAAGAGATAATAGATGGTGCAAATGTGATTATAAATAAGATAAGTATTAAAAATAAATTATCAATAGACATAATTAGTGACTACATAAATTATATGAAAAGTTTTCTTCAGTATTATTCCTTTAGTAATGAATTTATTTTTTCTCTTGTTGAAAAAGAAGTAAAAGAAAAACTCAGTAAAAGTTATAATGATATAGAAATAAAGGATATTTTGTTTAAAATAGATGGTCAATTGCAGAATGAAGAAGATGAGGCAATAAATAGCCGATGCTCTAGCATATTTTTAGATGGTAATATTATAAATTTACTATATATTGACTTAATCGAGGATATTAGAAGACTCAGATTGTTAAGATTCAAAATGAGAGAAAGAATGGTCTCAGTTAACAATTCCTTTTACAGTCTTCTTAAGAAAGAACTTAGGCTTATGTATAGTGATATATTGGCAGATGATGAAATTGAAAAGGTTATAAGCAATATTAAGTTAGATGAGTTGAATGACATCGCATCAGTTAAAATTAATAATGTTCTTATGCGTGATATCAAGGGATTATATTGTGTAAATAGAAGGGTTTATATTAATGAAAGGGAAAGTTGTAATCGGTTACTAAATAAAAAGTCTATAATAAAGAATGAGTATGTAGGTGTTTTAGTTTTTGGTACAGGCACGTTGAATGGAAAAGTACGAAAAAA
>ENA-UOOK01002990-UOOK01002990.1-fermentation-metagenome-genome-assembly--contig:-NODE-2990-length-19870-cov-3.715266_pt1 | contig 19870 bp, 19 predicted proteins | sample MGYA00245777_ERZ724023 | MGnify/ENA primary metagenome ERZ724023 (study PRJEB28704, sample SAMN03018312) | fermentation metagenome | biome: anthropogenic terrestrial biome; feature: soil; material...
CCAATTCTAGATAATTTTTTGCCTATATGTAAATCCTTAGGCTCACCTGCCACATAGTCGTCAGCATTTAACATAAATCCTTTATCTTCACATATTCTTATAAATAATATTTTGTTTAAAAGAGTATAAGAGGCCCTATGGCAAAAGTTATCATTCCATACCTGTTGTTCTCCGGTACTTATTTTATTTTCCTTATATTCCTTATCTATAAACATTTTAAAATCTTCATTTGTTTTATATCTATTATCAAATATCTTTTTATAAACTTTTACAAGTTCAATATGTGATTCTTTCAATTCAGAAATAAGTTTTGATTTATCAAATGTGTTTTCAGTAATCATCTTTTCACCCCTTACATCAATCCTAGTGACGTCATTAGATATGTTGTTATATGAGATGCATCTAAGAATCCTTGGAGTTTTTCTCTATCTTCACTAGGATATAAACTATCAAATAAACTAACTGCAGTATTTGGATCTAATGTCCTAAAATCATAGACCTTTAATTTCTCTATAAAGTTATCATTGCTTTTATTAAAAATACTAAATTCTAATTTATCTAAGTATTTATCATAAAGAGATGGCTCAAAAAAATCTCTTGTTTTTTCTATTCTTCTTAAATCTTCACTGGCTATTTTAAAAAGCATTAAGTAATCTCCACGATAGTTTTTGGTCATCTCATTCCAATTAGTAATACCTTCTTCATTTAGTTTAGGATTCACTAATCTTTCTCCTTCAGACATCATCCTTATAAAAATATACTTAAAAACTATATGTAAAGCGTTTTTCTTAACCAAGTACTCTTTAAAGCGTTCTTTACTAAATTTCCCCTCATAGCCAAGCCTTAAATCATCTATGTCGCTTGAATAAGTGCTTCTATTTAAGGTATCCACAATTTCGTTCTTAAAATTTCCCATAATATTAATGAATTCCGTTTTATTCTCACTTATATTCAATTTACATTCCTCCCCATTGAAATGATAATAGTTCCGTAATACAATGTAAGTTTATAATATCATAAGTTGCCACTTTTTTCATTAGTAAACACAAGTTTTATCAAGCCGTCAACTTTATTATGCAACAAAAAATATGCCACTTTGTAATGGCATATTTTTGATTATAATTTCTCAAATAGATCAAATATTTCATCTGGAATTTCATCTTCTCCATCTTCCTTATTCTTATCTATTGTAAAGTTAATTTCACTAAGAACTTCTTTTAGTGCTTGTTTAATAGTACTTTTGTCAAATTTATTTTGATTGCCCTTTTCATAATAAAGCACAGTTTCTACTATAAATGCTGTCTTATGTTGGATCTGAACTAATATATTATATGCCTGCCTATCCCTATCCCTTCTTAAATCAAAACTAAGATTAATTCTCTTGATACAATCCATACTATCACCTTTTTAATAATTGTTGTCTAGCAAGCATCTCAAATCCCCTTGCATTAGCAAATGTATCTTCAATAATCTCTACATAACCAATTTTGATATCATTAATATACTGTTTTAAGAGAATCGAACCTCCGCCGACAAAAACTGTAGGATTAATCCTTAATTCTAGCCCGTGTTCAATAATATTTGAGATCAACTTATTTGTAAACTGTTGAGTTTCTTCTCTTGCAATCTGGCTAATACCTTCTTCATCGAAAACTGGCTCCTTTCCTAAAATAATTTGCTGTATTTGAGATTCTGTTAAATAGTATCCTTTTGCAAGAACTTCTTGAACTATGGCATTGAATAAATGAACTGCTCCAAGTGGTAAGGAAAAACAAGATGAAATGTCAATTATCCCATTCTCCATCTTAAAGCAATCTGTAGTTCCACCACCTACATCGCATACATTGATAAGTTGGACATTTTTATATTCAGAATATCTTGTGAGTAATGCTGAATATGATTGTGGAAAAACAAAACAATTTTTAATATTTATCAGATGCTCTTTCCCTTCATATTCATAAAAAATTTTATCCCTAACAAAATAAGACTTAAATCTTTCCTTTAAATGCCCATAATTTACTATAGGCAGTCCAACTGAAAGTGTAATATCTTTTTCTATAGTTGAAATATATTCTGATCCGTAACTTAATGACTCTGCTATTGCAGCAAGGGTTATAATAAAAAAGTCCTCATCTTTTGTTTTATCCATTTTTACAGGTAGCCTCTCAGTTCCTATGGAATAGTACTTAGATTGATAATTTAGTAATCCCCTCTGAGTAATAGGCTCATCGTTGAGAATAGTAAAACCTGACTTGCATTCAAACCCAGTATTTGTTTTAATGCTGGTATTGCCGTGGTCAATACCAATTATAATGTTATTGCTTTCTTCCATTTGAAAAATCCCCTTTCATTTGTTTTTAGTTCCTAATGGAACCTGATTAATTTTTGATAGAACATTTTAGAACCTAAATAAGTTATCATCCCTTCTTTCTAATTTGAAAATAAAAAGAGGAATCATAATATGGATTAATATCCTTTATGTTCCTCTATCTTTCTTGAGTAATTTATTCATATTTACCTATTCAATAAAACTAGTGCTACTCCTTGTTTATATTAAAATAATCTTCATTCAGTATTTTAGGTTATTGAATTGACACTATTACTATAGATTATTTCCCTAAAAAAGTATGTAGCCGGCTAAAGAGCCGGCTTCATCCTAATATTAAAGGAATTTCACATATGACACTACTTTGACTATAACTACCGTCAGACTTAATTCTACAAATGATTTGCACCACTCAAACCACTGCAATAAATAATGCTATAATTTATACTATAGTAACACCCCCTAGTTAATTTGTCTCTAGATTATGCTATCTGTATGGAAAAGAGATTATGGATATTTATAACCTTAAATAACTCCATAAACCCTCTATCATAAGTGTATAATCCATACTTATCTCTTAAACAAATCAACTTAAACTCCTGCTTTTTCAGAATTCTAATATCATATTTATTTTTTATGCATTTATCCCAAAATACCTGAAATAACTTCAAATATTGCGATATACACTCATTATGATTAAATGTTATGCATATCCATATATTTTCCTATTTAATTCTTTTTTTTTATTTTTTTTGCTATTATGAGTCCTTTAGTAGGTATTTTTTTCGTGACGAAATAAATGAAAAAAATGATTTTAGTAAAATCTTCTATATTATCACGAAAAATTTATACATATCCCATTAAATACTGAATGCTTTTTTACTTTTTATCGAAAATTTAATAATAATATGAAACTGATTATTTGTGAAATTAAACTGATTAATGCTATTTTTAATGAATAAATACTATATTTGCTTCTATTCGCTATCATATCTAATTAATTCATTTTATTTCTATTTTTTTCATTGATTATTCTTTACTTACGAAAAAAATATAATCTTTCTCTTTTTTCGATATAGCACTTTAATTATATCTTTATCTTAATAACCAATAATAATATTTATTATCTATTATTAATTATTGCTAACTGTTCCTAATAGTTATTATTAGTTATTAAATCTTGATAAATGTCTTATAAAGAAGTTAAGCCTTTATTATTTAACTCCTTGATAATCTATTAATAACTGTTATTACTAGTTATTATTGATTGTATATTTTAATAATCATTAACAACCATTATTATTTATTAATAACAGTTATTATCTGTTATTAAATAGAAAAACCACTATGGAACTTTCGATATATCTGCACAAGGCATCACTACAAAGTTCACAGTGGTTCTCTAAATCTATATTAAACAAAAGAAAGGAATGTCAGTAACTACTATATTAATTATATCAAGATCAAAACGAATACGCAGCCCCTCAATTATGATTTTCTAAGTTCATCCAACATTTTAATGTAGGAAATAAGAATAATACTAAGATTAGCCCTAATGTAAGAAATGCCTTCTTCCCTTCTAATATATCAAATAGTTCTATTACTCCCGCTACTCCACCTACTATCCCTGCTACAAGCATTAACAATATTAATAATATTTTTATTTTCAATATAATCCCTCCATTTTTACTTTAGTATACCATCTTCTAGTTACATTTTCAGGGCCATATGTTAAAACTTGATATCCTAATTCTAAAATGTTATGATGTAACGCATAATACAACAAAGGAGGCGGTTTTCATCCTATGGGATTTCCAATTGATGTTTCAGATATAAAAGATTATATCAATGTTGAAAATTTTACTTTAGATTTGCTCAAATCTAAGGAATATCATTTACGTAAAATGTGCTTCTGTTTACTAGCATCACTGGAGGATATTGTCTTAGAGTTTGATAGAAATGAGAAGTTATTTTCAGAAGAGCGTATGCTTTGGGTTGAATTTTTACAACTACATTATCAAAAATTAAACTATAGCCGTAATATATTAAAGTCGGTATTAAAAGATGGAATAATAGAACAAAATGATCTTGATTTCATAAACGAATCAATTCAATGGGCGATAGAATTACTAAAAGTTATATTAGATGATGACGGAAAAAGAGTTAACTATATCAATATAATCATCTCTGGATGGTTCTACTGCAGTCTTCACTATTATATAAAATCTATTGATGCATATTGTGAAAAGAGGTTCAATTTGGTTCAACCGTATATTGAAAATCGCCGTGCCTTAAAGATTATAGAAGAAGAACGCTTGACAATAGACCAATTACACAAAGAGATTACAGAGCAAAAATTAACTAATGAAGCACAGTTAAATGAAGACACCCACAATAAATTGCTTAATATATGGTTTAGAGCATTAGATTTTCTAGAAACAGAACTTATCCCGGAGTTTCATACAATTGAAGCCATACAATAAAACAGACAGGTGGCAGCCTGTCTATTTATTACATATTAAAATTATTTATTACATTCTTTATATGTCTTTAACTCATTGTTAGGTATATGAATAAATTCTGCTCCCGGGATAGGATAATTACTTAACACTAAAACCTTACAGTTATTTCTTAATATTCTAGCCCTTCCCACGGTTTGTACTAACTCTGATTCTATCATATAGAATTGGATTTCCCTTAACATATCATTGTTACTGTAGGTTTGAAAATAAAACCGATAATTTCCCCTACTTACTGGCTGGTAAGACATAATACAGTCATCAATTCTTACTTTATATCCTAATGCACTGCTAAATAGAAAGTATCGTAAGGGATTTATATGTGGAGTACCTATAATTGATATATTTTCACCAGAAAGTTCATCTCGTCCAGCAGTATTAAAAAAATTCCAATCTGGATTACTAATATCATCAAATATTCCCTTATAGGTTATAACATAACTATTAGGATTATGCTGATTTATTAACTCCACAGCAAGATTTTGCATTGCATCATAGTCTCTATTGATTGAGTATCTACTAAAACTTTTATTGGTTATTTGGGATATTTCACCTTCTTGTTCCACTTCTCCAATATCATAAAAGTTTATATTAGTTCCAAATACTTGCTTTGCTATATTTTCATTTATAGTAGCACTTAGGATAATTACCTTTTTATTTAATGGCAAATTACGTTTATTAATAAAAAATATATATTCTATATTTTTATAACTTCTAGTTTTCACATAACAACTGGAATTTAAAAAGCCTAAAACATTTGTTTTTATGCCACTATCATTAACAATAATATCTTCAATTTCTTTGGCAAACCACATAAAATATGAGGGTGTTTCTTGAATAATTCCCTCTGGAGCATTATTAATTTCGTTCAATATGTTTAACACTGTCTTTTTGGCAGCATCAATCTTAGATACTCCTGCTATTTTAGCATAAATCAGTGCAAATTCTCCTATTAACATTTTATCCATAGGAAACATAGCATTAAGAATAATATCTTCATCTATTATAACTGTATCATTAAAATCCTTATACGATAATAATTTCTGATGTGTGGTTATTATAGTCTGATTCTTAATATCTTGAGATTTCTTTAATTTTCTTAAGTATTCTTTAATTTCTTCATTATCTCTAGCCAAATTTTTAAGATATATATTGGCTGCTTTATATGAGCCTGTATTATAGAGTCTCTCAATTTTTATTTTGTCGTCTCTGCTTAGTTCTGGTAACTCTGGAATCACATAGTGTTGTACGCTCTTTTCGATTAATCTTTCACTTACTTCATCTTTTAGTTTATGAGTAGGTACAGCAATTGTTAGATTTCTATCGCTACAGGCATTAATATATAATTCAGTTTTTCCAATTCCTGTTGGAGCCTTAATTACAAAAATCCCTTTTTCGTCACTATCCATAATGTGATTAAAAGTATCTTCTAACTCTTCTTTTGCCTGTTGAAGAGATTTTGTTTTTCTTTCTCCCATAACCATAATCATACCGCGAAACAACTTTCCTTGAAAAATTAAATTATAACTATGAATACACTCGTCTTTAAAAGGGCAAAAGTTATCACAATGACAAGGTGAATAATCAGCCTTTATAATTTGATTTTTCATCGCATTCCAACTATCTATTTTGCTTGAATACTCTATCCTACTATTTATAATTTCCTTAATCTTTGAAGAGCCTCCATCAATTTGTAGAAGATTAGTCATTAATCCAAACATCTCATTATGATAAAGCCAGTACTTTCCTACTATTGCTTCCCGATATAATCTACAATTATCATATAAATCTTCAAAAGAGTAATCCCTTATTAGAGATCTCCTCTCTTTAGTTTTATCTATGTCAAATTTAAAATCAAATTCATTTTCTATTGTAAAATAGTAATCTTCAGTATTACCTTTGCTAAAGTAAATAATATAATTCCAATGACTATTTTTCATACATCTACTACTATTATTAAAGGGAGCCGCCCTTTTTTTAGTCATAGAGTTATAAATATTTTCTCCCTCTTCATACTTAGGCACATCTTTTTCATCATTAAATATTGAAATCCTTGGATAACCGTTTAAAATATTTACTCCCACAGATTTACAGAATAAATTCATATCTCTACTAGGATTTGAACCATTTCTAATGGCAGTACACACTGCAAGGTACAACTTCGGTACTGTTATTACATTATCATAACCCCTGTAAACAATTTCCTTGCCTCCAAACATCAATCTTGCTGCATCTCTTGTCATAGGGTCAGTTTCAGGGAATATTTTCATCAATGATTTTTGTATAAAATTCCTCACTCTTATATCATCAATAATTTCATTTAGCACAAATACTACCCTAAATTTATCGTTCTTTTTTGAACTAAATGTTGTGTATATAAAAGCAGGTAATAGATTATACTGGTTACACCTTTTTAATAACTCTTTCACAGAAATTCCATTATCTATATCTAAAGCAAATACTTGTTGACAGGTCCAAGAAGTGTTGCTTCTTATACCATTATTGAATATAGCACCTGAAAAACTTCTTCCAAATGGTTGAACAACATAGTCTGCAAATTTGCTAATCTCTAACTCTTCAATACATTTGGCTATTCGATTTGATATATTAGCCGTTTCTAATTTTGTTGGTTTCTTATTAAAAGTTTGTGTATCTAATGATATCCTAACTTTCATTGCACGCCCTCCTTTGTTTAAAAACAAAGGGCTTGCTATGTTAGAATACTATAATTATTTTTTTCTTTATGCTTTATTAGAATGCTTTCTTGGTATTATGTTACATACTATTGATATTTCATTTTTTGCCCTGTTATAATGATTTATTAATCTTTAATATTTGTGATTAGTACTTATCCTTCTTGAATGTTATCAGAAAAATATTTCTCGATTTCTTCTAATTTATTATGTTCTGATAACCATTCAAGGGCTTCTTCTTTAGTTAACAAAACTATTGTTTCTATCCCTGTTCTACCATTCCCATATGACTCACTGTACTTTGACAATGCTCCCCCAATACCGTGAATGAAAAATTGCCCCTTTTTTGATTTATATAATCCTTCATATTCATAACGAAAATCTCTTCTGAAATAACCATTATGGTATTCAGCCACGAATTCAGCAGTTTCAGTGTCATACACTTTCTTATTAATTATTTTTCTCATTAAAAACACTCCTTTCAAAAATACAACACAAATTAATATACATTTATTAATATTTTCATTCATAAAAATCAAAGAAGTAGCCATATTCATAGCAAAAATCTTCGGATGTAGTGTATTCATATGGAGAGTCACTTAAATTTCTTATTTTCTGTAAATTCATTTTTGCTATCTCTTCATCGTAATCAATATCTTTTAAAATGAATCTGTTTTCCTCCATTTATTAACCTCCTTTAAATTCTACTTCTTAAACAAGACTCTACACTTGTCTGCAGCAAAGCAAATATAAAATCCAGTAATCCTGATTCCTTGTGTATCTCATCTAAATATAGTTCTAGCCTTGGACGATTTTGTTCATCATAAAAAACACCCCATAAGTAGCATCCTGCGATTGAAATAAAGTCTTCTCTTACACCATCTAATGTGTCATAATCTGTTATATTACAAATGATTCTCTTTCTGTTTTCCAAATCATATGCAATTATTTTATTTTCCTCAACTACAAATCTCCACATTAATACTTCATATAAATCTTGGTTTGTGAACTTCTTTCCTAATACTTTAATAATTTTTTCTTCATTCATCCAAGATTGTCCACTTTGAAAATTAAACATCTTAATTTCTTTTTTTACATACTCATAAACCTTGCTAGACATTTAACTCCTCCTTAGATTCTATTTTCTAATATGGGTATTCCATAAGAATTCTTTTGGAATTTGATTACTATAAGCATCTTTTATCTTTTCGAATCCTTCATTTAAGAGCACTTGTTCTTTTTCCTCGTTTATTTTAGATACTTTTCTGAATTCAAATTTCTTAGTTTCAGAGTTGAATCTTCTATAGATCCCATAGAAGAAAGACCTATAATTATTAATCAGTATCTTAAAACCAAGATCTTCTGCTAATTCTTTAATACCAGTTAAATCTGATGCTCTTGCTATGACCCCTGTTTTTTCATTAGCATAGATAATTGCCATTTATTCAACCTCCTTTCCAAACAGTCACAACATTTATATTTTCATATTAGGTTGCACCTCCTTTTAAGAAAACAAAAACAGAGCAAAATACCAGTGTCAAATAACACTGAATACATTTTGCTCTGTTAGAATTCTATAATTATTAATTATTTAATTGTCTGTACCTAATCGATAAAAAAATATTTTGCTTTGTATATTATATATATTACCACAATTTCTTGCTAAGTAACATTACAGTTTAGTTACATATCTTATAAAGTTATTTATCAACCTATTGACAAATAAATCATTAATTATGAAATCTCTAGTTTTTTATGCTTAAATATTAACTCGACATTTTTCATTTGTCAAATATTTATATCAATATTTTTTGAGATATTTGTAAAATCAATGCTTCAATTACTTTCTAACTCCCAATCGCCTTATATAATCATAAACTGTAGTATGTGTTGTCCCCATTAATTTTGCAACCTTTGGCACGCTGTTATACTTTAATAACCGCATTAATTCTTCTCTCCAATAATCCCCATAATCTACAATCCTAGAATACCTGTATCTATCTTCTATTTTCTTATCTGGACCACGTCTTAAATAAGAAAAACCACATTCTGGACAAGTAAAATATCCAATTGGACTTTTAGTTTTATAACTATTCCTAATTTCTACATTCCCAATTACTTCATTTTCATATTGCACACAAACAGGATTTAAACAAGGATATGGTCCTTTACCAAAAGGAAGATACTCTATATTATGGTTAAATAGTACATCTGGAGTTAGACCTAAAAACCTCATAAATAATATATGCTTTAATAGATCTTCTATAGTTGCCTTGTCCCATCCCATCTTAAAAAGCCAATTACAATTATTAGTTTTAGTGATTGTATTTTGTGTCATTTGAAGTATATCATCACTCCAAAAGGCTTCAAAATCAGTAATAAGATTTTTCTGGCGTAGGCCTCCATTCACTGTAGCATACTCTAATATTTTTAACTGATTAAGATACTGCTCCTTTATGTTTGTTTTAATTTCAGGATTATTCAAAATCCATTGCATATCCTCTGCAATGAGCAGTAATTTCTCATAAATTTTAGGTTCATACACAATCTCGCTTTCAACAATACAGTTTTCCTCCGTTGCTGCTACGTATCTATATTTATTCTCTTCAAATGATACACTACTATCACAAATAGGTGTTTTATGAATGGGACAAATATAAATACTTCTTATCTGGTGAATCCTATGCCAATATAATTCGCCGTATATATCCAAATCCTCTTTATTGCACTTTGGGCAAAATCTTAAGAATTTATTTTCAGCCAATGGGTTTATAATACTTGTAATTTTATTATATATCTCAACCTCTCCATATAACATATACTGTCTTATTATATTCTTATTCTTGAGGCTTAAAAAGGCTGTATAAAACGGAAATAGTGTATGTTCGACTATTAGCCTGTCTGCATCAAAAGGACTGTTTAAGGGCATATTTTGGAGCAAATTAGCCAATAGTGTTGGGAACTCCAGACTACACACTATACGATTTACATTAAATAGATCTCTTGCAGTTTCACTACCATTAAAGTTTGGACTTTTATCGTGATATCTAGCAAAAACACTATATAGTATCTCATCTCGGTACGGTGTAGGAAAAAATGTCATCATACAACTTCAAATCCTTTAATTAATCCGTAATTTTTTAATATCTCATAGGTAGTTAATCCTTTTCCTACATCATTTTGTACTATAACTCTAATATCATTTTCTGCACTTGGAGGTATCTTCTTTGTTTTAATTTTTACTGGCTTTTCATCACTTTCTACTTCAGATGGTTTAGGAGTAGTGGGTATTACAAATTTATCTTTAGGCGACTCCTCATAATTCAAATCAATATTTCCAGTGTATATGTCAGGATATTTTGCCATCTCCCTTACATTCCCTGTACGAAGAGCATTTAACATTGGTTTTACTAACCTTAAACTTTCGTCAGCCACTTGTTTGATTAATTCAGGGGTTATAGTCTCTTTTCCACTTGAAATTGCTTTTGTTTGAGCAAGGACATAAAGTTTTACTGTTATATCAATTATTCCTTGGGATTGGTCATATAGAGTATCTATCAGTTCGTCTGTCAATGCAGTAGGTTTTTTAGTCCATTGATAGCCCCATATTGCGTTTATAAGTAATTTAAAGTTGATATCATTATCTAACCTTTCAAATACCAGGTCTCCTTGCCCTGATCCCCTTCTAGCCTGTCTAAACTTCCCTTGTAATACCCCCATAGCCTCAGGAGTCCCGATTAACAATACTGGCAATCCTATAGTATTAACTAGGGTAACGAAGAAGTTCAACATCCTATCGGCTCCTCCAGACTTGGATTTACTAAGGTTTTGTATCTCATCAATTACTAAAAGACCTAATGAAATATTTTTGGCTATATTAGACATAGCGACAAGCATATTATCAACCGAAAGTTTGCCGTTGCCAAATCTTGAATAATAGTCAGTTCCTAATATTTCGTCAACCTTATTAAAGAATGATAAGCATAATCCTTTAATGCTTCCATCGTAAGAGCATTCTAGTCTTAAGAAAACTACCTGATATCCTGAAAGTTCTCTATCTTTATATTTGCTATGGACAATAACTTGTGGATACATTGTTAATATCCTATTTACAACAGTGGTTTTCCCCATACCTGAGACTCCTAAAAGTGTGAAAGAGCCTGCGGTGCTACGATAATGGTTTGAAACATAGGCTTTATCCAATATATTTCTTCCTATATATCCTTGCCGTATAACCCTACCTATTCTGCTTTCTAAATCTAAATGTATCATTAGAGGCTGAAAGACATCATATAAACGCCCAACAAGATGGGCTCTGTATTGACTATCTAACTGTCTTTCCTCTTTATCATAGGGAGGAAAATATGCTATCTTTGATACTATTTCATTTGAAGATGTAATTTCAGGTAATGCTTCTATAAATGGATTTCCTTTGTATTCTGAAATAATCTGCTCCTTGTACTCTGCATTATGTATCAAATCCCGCACGGTCTTTTCCCTCCTTTTGTGCTTTTAATAGTAATTCAACCATATCCTGTTCTGTATCGCCATAGGATTTTTCTTCAACTACTATCTTAGGCTCTTCTGGTCTTATTTCGATAATATTTTGCTTTCTCTCCTGTTGCTTCTCAAAATTACGATTATCTCTGATATTCTGAATACGCCTCTTTTTACTTATACCTTCTTCAACTTCATTTTTAGTATCATCTTTCGCCTGCTCTATAATATTCTCTATGTCTTCTAATAAATTTATCTTATTTTGCAATTCTACCTTCTTTGAGGCTTTAGCCTGCATCTTCTCATATTCTAGTAGATAGGTTATTTCTTCAATTGCTTTTTCCCTGTATCTTGACTGATGTTCTAGTAAAAAACACTTATCAAACTTTCTACCATCTTCGTGCTTAATATAAATATAACTCATATCTCTTGGATCATATGATATGTCAACTTTCCAAGCCCCATTGTTTCTTGCCTTCTCAAACCATCGTTCCTTTACTGAAATTTTAGAACCAAAAAGCATACCTTTAAATTTTATCCCGTGCTGTGTTACAGTTGCTTTGTCATTTGGTAATAGATTTAGTTTCAATAAATCTTCATTGACTGTTCTTAACCGTCCTGTTCGATTAGCAATGCCCCACTCCCAAATTAACTTGGGTATGGGCTCTACTCCGTCTGCAATCATATCTTCACTTCTGGTATAATTATTTAAATAGTGGTGATTGTTGTGATATAATACACATTTAATTACAATTTACTCAAATTATAATTAAATGTGTATTGTATCATAACAATCATCACTATTATCAAGATTACGGATATAGCCGAACCAAATGGCCAATCCCTGGCCGTCAGGAATTGATTTTTGATCAAGTTGCTCATGAGGACAACCTTGCTTCCTCCCATCAGATCTGTTATAAAAAACAGTCCTAATGTAGGGACAAATACCAGAAGAGAGCCTGACAATATCCCTCCCTTTGTAAGGGGAAGCGTTACCTGCAGGAACTTGTTCAGCGGTTTGGCCCCAAGGTCGTCTGCAGCCTCAAGCAGCCTCATGTCCAGCTTCTCGATGGAAGCATACAGAGGAAGCACCATAAAGGGAAACATCATATAAAGCATGCCTATCATAACAGCCGTATTGTTATACATGAGCTGGAGAGGCTCATTTATCAAGCTGAAATATCTGAGCATTGTATTAATAATTCCCTCGGTGCGCAGCAATACAATCATCGCATAGGTCCTGACCAATGAATTTGTCCAAAAAGGCAGCATAATCAATACTAAAAGCAAAGGCTTTATCTTCTTATTGGCCTTGGCAACTATAAATGCAAACGGATAGCCGAATACCAAGCAAAGCATGGTAGTAAACAGAGCGATTGCCATAGATTTAATAAATATGCTTATATACAGAGGATTGATCAGCTTCGCATAGTTTTTCAATGTAAAGCTGTATACTATATCTCCCACTTCTCCCCTTGTACAAAAGCTTACTGCAACTATCAAAATAAGGGGCATCACAAAGAATCCAAGCATCCAGAGAGCTGCAGGCAGTATTGTGGCTGTAATGCCCAGCGTGCCCTTCAGCGAGCGCAGCAAATTCTTTAAAACAACTTTCTTTTTCATAGCCCTTCCGTCCTATGCCTTGATAACAATGGAGTGTTCAGGCTTCCATGTAACAAATATATCTTCTTTTGCACCAAAGCTGCTTCTTTGCTCAATAGGCTCATTTACGACAATCTCTTTTCCATTCCTGGTTGTTGCAATAGTCTTTATTACAAAACCTGAATATACCTTTTCTTTTATCCTGCACTGGAGCCAAACGTCTCCTTCTTCCGGGGCGGATTTTATCTTGATCCTTTCCGGTCTGACAGAAACGGTAAATTTATCTCCAAAATCGTAATTCAGATTGGGAATTCTTATTATATCCTGTTCTTGCTCAAGGTTTAGGAGCACCTCTGTCTCCTTAATTTTTACTACTTCTCCTTCAAGAATATTGGTCTCTCCTAAAAAGTCAGCTACGAACTTAGTCTTTGGCCTTTCATAGAGCTCTTCAGGTGTGCCTGCTTGCTCAATTACCCCCTTATTCATAACCACTATGCTGTCCGACATAGTCAGCGCTTCCTCCTGATCATGGGTTACAAATATAAAGGTAATGCCAAGCTTCCTTTGAAGACGCTTCAGTTCAAGCTGCATCTGCTTGCGAAGTTTTAGATCAAGTGCTCCAAGAGGTTCATCAAGAAGCAAAACCTTTGGGTTATTTATCACAGCTCTTGCAATAGCAACACGCTGCATCTGCCCGCCGCTCAATTGAGACGGCATCCTATTTTCATAACCCTCCAGTTGAACCATTTTCAACATCTCAAATACCCTATCTTTGATTTCCATCTTCGGCAGCTTTTTCATCTTTAAGCCGAATGCAATGTTGTCAAAAATATTCATGTGCGGAAATAACGCATAATTTTGAAATACAGTATTCACACATCTCTCATGAGGTGAGCTTTGCGTTACATTATCATTATCAATAATTATTTCACCGCTGGTCGGAGTTTCAAAGCCAGCGATCAATCTTAGTGTTGTGGTCTTTCCGCAACCACTAGGTCCTAATAAGGTTAAGAATTGTCCCTTTTTTATCTCAAGGTTCAGGTTCTTTAATACTGCTTCCTCTCGATCAAAACTTTTACATACATTTATCAGCTGAACAAAAACCTCTCCTGTCACACCTTAACAGCTCCTTCTTTATATACTTTTTCAAAAAAGAAAAACCCCCACCGGTTTTTAAAAACCGGTCAAGAAGTTTTATAAATTACTGTCATACTTATACACGTAATCGCTATAATTATAACTTTTAAAATATAACATAATTTTTAAGGATTCACAATATATTTTTTGAAATTTTTCTTGGTATTTTTTGATTTTTATTTGCCTCTTTTTTAGCTGTTTACATATCCTAAAATGCCTATAAAGGCTAAATGCTCCTTATAGGCATTTTCTTCATGATTTCTTTTGATTTGTCTTCTTATCTTCGTAAAGCGGGCAATGAGAAGTACAGCTTCCACAGTCGCAATCTCCCGATGTTTTTTTCTTTGCGCTTCTATAAAATATGAAGATTGCTGCTATAACTATACTTACGGCAATTGCTATTTCCAATATTAGCTCCTCTCCTTTAAATCAAAATTAAGCTTCCCAGATTATAAACAATAAACGATATAACCCAAGCAAGAATCAATTGATAGCCTACGGATAATGCCATCATGCCTCTGCCAAACTCCTTGCGCATAACAGCTATTACAGATACACAGGGTGTATATAAAAGTATAAATACCAGATAGCTATAGGCAGCAATCGGTGTAAAGTGCTGAAGCAGCATATTATGCAAGTCTGCTCCGTATACCACACTCATAGTGCTGACAACCACTTCCTTAGCCATAAGCCCGGTCAGCAAGGCTACAGCATTTTGCCATGTGCCGAAACCCATAGGTCTGAATATCGGCGCTATAACACCTCCTATATAAGCTAAAAAGCTATTCCCCATATCCGTCATGCCCGAGAAGTTAAAGTTAGATAAAAACCATATGATTACAGACATTGAAAATATTATAGTGCCAGCCTTTTTTAGAAAGCCCTTGCCCTTTTCCCATGTATTCCTCATAAGGCTTTTAAATTCAGGAAGCTTATATTCAGGAAGCTCGATGATAAAAGGCTCTTCATCCTTTTTAAATATTGTGCTCTTAAAGATGATTCCAATTAAAATTGCTATAAATATCCCTAGTAAATAAAGTGAAAAGGTTATAGCCGTCTCATTGCCCGGGAAAAAAGCACTGGCAAATAGAGCGTAAACTGGCAATCTGGCATTGCAGGACATAAGAGGTACCAATAAAGCTGTGAGTTTCCTATCCTTCTCACTTTCTAATGTCCTGGCAGACATGATGCCGGGTACGGAGCAGCCAAAGCCTATTATAAAGGGTATAAAGGCCTTTCCTGACAAACCCATCTTACGCATTATTCTGTCCATTATAAATGCTGCTCTGGCCATGTATCCGCTATCTTCAAGGAAGGAGATTCCAAGGAACAAAGTCATCACTATAGGAAGGAATACGATGACAGAGCCGACTCCCGCGATTATTCCGTCTATTATCAAAGATCTGAACCAAGAGCTGCTGTTTTGCAGCAACAGCTCCGAAAAAACTACTATCCTGCTTATGATAACGCTATCCATAGCATCGGATAAAGGCTGGCCTACCCAGGTGAATGTAAATTTAAAAATAATGAAAAGTATAAAAACAAATAAAGGATATGCTAAGTATTTGTTCAAAACAATCGAATCGATTCTTTCACTTATACCAATGCTGCCGCTTGCTTCCTCAGTAATTGTTTCAGCCAAAACCTCTTCAATATATCTATAATTTTCTTTTTCATCTTCTTCATAATGATAATCATTCTCATTAATGGGGCCAAAAAAATTACCGCCTTTAAGCAGCTTTCTAACCTCTTCTATACCTCTCCTCTTGGAAGCAGATATAGGGATTACCGTAACTCCAAGCCTTTTGGAAAGTTTCTGGTAGTCAATTTTTATTCCCTTGGCTTCCGCCACATCTATCATATTGAGAACAAGAATTATGGGCTTTCCAAATTGCTTCAATTGCAGCGTTAAGTACAAATTTCTATTTAAGGACGAAGCATCAACAATATTTATAATTACATCGACTTTACCTTTTTCTAAAAACTCCTTGGAAATTTTTTCTTCATTTGAGTAGGTATCCATGGCATATATGCCTGGTAAATCTACTATCCTAACACTGTTTCCTATATAGCCCTCCTTTTTCTCGACAGTAACTCCAGCCCAGTTCCCCACATACTGATTGGAACCGGTAAGATAATTAAATAATGTCGTTTTACCCACATTGGGGTTGCCTAACAGAGCCGCAGTTATCATTTTATGCCTCCTTTAAGTGTATATTCTTAGCATCCTTCTTCCTTATAGCAAGGTTAAAGCCGCGCAGATTGATGATGATTGGATCTCCTAAAGGCGCAACTAATTTTACCTGCACAGGCGTTCCTTCGATGCAGCCTAATGCAAGAAGCCTTTTGGCCAGTTTATCATCTCCACTTATCGAATCAATATAACCTTGTTGTCCGGGCTTTAAATCAAATAAGCACATAATTTGTCCTCCATTGATAACAATTCTCATTTATATAGTATTATAAATGAGAATGTTTGTCAATAAGATTTTTAAATAATTAAACTATGAATTTGTAAAGAAATATGGTATGCAAGCATAAAAAATAGCCCAGTCGATCGAAAATTTCGACTGGGAAAAGACAGATAAAATTTTATCCTCTATACCACAGGAAATAAAACCCTGGCCATATAGATTACAAAAGCAAGACTGACAGCGCTCAACAATGTAGAAGCCACAACGGCCTGGGATGCAAAATCCGGATGGTTATCATATTCTACTGCGATAAGGGCACTGTTTACCGAAGAAGGCACAGCCGAAGATATGACAAGAGTGTGAGCTATAATACCATCAACTCTTAGCATATAAATGAATATCACTGCCAAAACCGGGCCAACTAACAATCTGATAAAGCATGATAAATACACATCTATATTTCTAAGCTCAATAGGGGTTCGCATAAGCTGTATTCCCAAAGTAATAAGCGAAACCGGCACCAATGCATCGCCGGCATAGTTCAATGAAGACCAGACAGGAAGCCTTGTAAGGTCATAAGGCAAAGCTTTGCAGACAAAGGCCAGCAGTATTGCATAAATTATAGGCATTTTCATGGCCTTGACAAAAGAATCTTTCCACTGAGTATCAGCCTTTCCTGCATTGATAAGACCGATGGTATGAGTAGAAATATTCTGAACTACCAATACCATAATCTGAACTGTAAGGGCTATGCTCAGATAGGGCATTTCCCCGTTTACAATAAAGGGCTCGCTGCTAAACACCAGGGTTATCAGCGGTATGCCTATGTTTGCAGAATTATAAAACATTATGGAATTGGCAAAAGCATTTTTCAACCCTTCACTATATCCGCGAAGCTTCGAAAGCAAAGCTGCTATCAGCATATTAGCTCCCAGGATCATTACGGCTATCGCCATCACCTTCATCATCTCAAGAGGAACGCTTGTTTTATAAAGATTTACAAAAATAAAGCAGGGTGAAAAAATATAGAAAATTAATTTGGATAAAGTGTTTATATTCAGATCAAATTTTCTGCTTATAAGGAAACCCAATGCAATAAGTGCAAAAATAGGTATTATGTTGTTAGTCAGTATAAATAAAAACACTTTCATATCTAGTCTTTCCCTTTCTGATAAAACATGTGCAGATCTTGAATATCTAATAAAGTCCGCTTTTATTAAAGAAGTCTTTGTATTTCATATCTGTTTTTAAAATATGACCGGATATCCAGTCAGAAACAAAAGTAATAAGCTCAATAATGGAGTCCTTTCGTTCCATATCAGCATCATCTTTCTCAAATTTCTGAAGCTTTTTTATTAGAAAAAGATGCTCGATTTTGTGAGAATCCGTTTCCCGATAGCCGTACTTCTCCATAAGCTTTTCTTCATGTTGAAAATGATACAGCGTATATTCTTTTAGCTTCTGCAAAATAGCCATTACCTCATCGAAATGATCATAGTCATCATCAGTATGTACGAGATCATATATCTTTCCCGCAATTCTAAACAATTCTTTGTGCTGCTCATCGATTTCATTCACATTTACGCTATATGCATCCTTCCATCCAAACATGGCAATCCTCCTCAAATTTTTATAGAATCATTACTAACATTCTACAGCATATGCTAAAATATGACAATGATATACCCAGCCGATATCAAAATATTTATGCTCAGCTCCTACGCTTTGATTCTTTACCCCAAAACGTTATACGCATCCACGAATAGCAGCAAGACCTGGTTTATTAGTAACCTTTTTCAATATCTACTATATTCATAAGCCTTTCTCCGGATATAAACCTTTTCATATTTTCATAAATGATATTATATCTTCTTTCGCTTCTCATCTCAGAAACCCAGGAATTGTGAGGAGTTATGATCACGTTATTCATATTCCAAAGCGGGCTGTCCTCGGGCAAAGGTTCCTCCTCAAACACATCCAGTGCCGCACCTCGAATTTCACCTTTCTCCAGCGCTTCTATAAGCACCGGCTCCTTTATGATGCTCCCTCTGGCAATATTTATTAAGCAGGCGCCCTTTTTTATAAAGCCAATACTCTTTTCATCGATTAAGTGGTGCGTTTCTTTGGTATATGGCACTGAAAGCACTACTATATCAGCCTGTGACAAAGCATATTCAAGCTCCTTTATAGGATAGCATATATCAAAATTCCCGGTTTTTTTACCCGATGTATTTATTCCGATTATTTTTACTTCAAAGCCCCGAAGTCTTTTTGCTGCTTCGCCGGCTATACTCCCTGTACCTACAAAGCAAACGGTTTTATTATAAAGTTCTAAAACTGTAGGATCAATTTTCCACTTTTTTTCACTTTGCTTACTGTAAAAGCTACTGCTGTTCTTCAGAAGCTCAAGAGTTTTTAAAACAATCCATTCTCCGATTGGAATTGAGTAGCCTGATTTGTTATTTGTGACAATTATCCTCTTCTCTATAGCCTTATGCTTGGGCAATTGGTCTATCCCTATGCTGGAAAGCTGAATCCACTTCAATTGCTTAAGATCTGAAATATCCAATTTGTCGAATGGATTATAGCACACTAATGCATCTATATCGGAAATTTCATCTCTATATTCAATCTCTTTTTCATCAGCATATATCACTTCATACCCCAGCTCGGCAATCGCCT
>ENA-UOOK01002992-UOOK01002992.1-fermentation-metagenome-genome-assembly--contig:-NODE-2992-length-19857-cov-5.586557_pt1 | contig 19857 bp, 20 predicted proteins | sample MGYA00245777_ERZ724023 | MGnify/ENA primary metagenome ERZ724023 (study PRJEB28704, sample SAMN03018312) | fermentation metagenome | biome: anthropogenic terrestrial biome; feature: soil; material...
GAGTTCAGACGTGTGCTCTTCCGATCTGGACGTGCTGCTTTCGTTCGCGCAGGTTTCCGTGGACCGCGGCTACACCCGGCCCGTGGTGAACCTCGGCGGGAAGATCGCGCTGAAAGGGGGCCGCCACCCTGTGGTGGAGGCGCTCCTGGAGGAGCCGTTCGTCCCGAACGACGCGCTGCTCGACAAGGACGAGAACCGCGTCGCCATCATCACCGGCCCGAACATGGCGGGGAAATCGACCTACATGCGCCAGATCGCGCTCATCGTCATCATGGCGCAGATCGGCTGCTTCGTGCCGGCCGCCGGCGCGGAGATCGGCATCACCGACGCGATCTTTACCCGCGTGGGCGCCTCGGACGACCTGGCCGCCGGGCAGTCCACCTTCATGGTGGAGATGGCGGAGGTCGCCGACATCGTGAAGAACGCCACGGCGGACAGCCTCCTCATCCTCGACGAGATCGGCCGCGGCACGTCCACCTACGACGGCATGAGCATCGCGCGCGCCGTGCTGGAATACGTTGCGGACAAGAGACTCCTGGGGGCGAAGACGCTCTTCGCCACGCATTACCACGAGCTGACCGCGCTCGAGGGGCTGATTCCCGGCGTGAAGAACTACAACATCGCCGTGAAAAAGCGCGGCGACGACATCACCTTCCTGCGGCGCATCGTGCGCGGCGGCGCCGACGACAGCTACGGCGTGGAGGTGGCGAAGCTCGCCGGCGTGCCGAACAGGATCATCGCGCGCGCAAAGCAGATCCTGGCGGAGCTGAACGCGGGGAAGCATGTTTCCGAGCCGAAGCAGCGCGCGCGCCGCGCGGCGGGCGGGGACGAGCCGGTGCAGCTCGCCCTGACCCCGCCGAACGAAACCGAGATCATGGAGCGCCTGAAGGCGCTGGACGTGAACACGCTTACGCCCATCGAGTGCATGAACACGCTCTTCACCCTCAGCAGGCTGGCGAAGAAGAGCTGAAAAAACCAGAAAATCCGGAAGGAGGAACCGTGTGGATCGAGCCGGACTGGAGGAAATCCTGAAACAAGAGCTTTCCGGGAAAAAGGACAGCGCCGGGCGCGGCGAGTGGACGCTGGACCACTGCCGCCGAACCGCCCGCCTTGCCGTCGCGCTCCGGGTGGCGGCGGGAGAGAACCCGGTGCTCGACGACCTGCTGTTTGCGGCGGGCCTTTTTCACGACGTGGCGCACGACAGCGTCTCCCACGCGCTGCACGGGGCGGCAGGCGCGCTGCGGGCGAGGGAACTGCTCGGCCCCGTGCTGGAGCCGGAGTTCCTTGCGCGGGTCGCCGCGATTATCGAAGCGCACGACGACCGCCGCCCGGACGACGGGCGCGGCGCCGCCGCCCATCTCGTGCAGGACGCCGACCTTCTCGACCATTTCGGCGCGGCGCGCGTCTGGGCGGAATTCGGCTATGCGGCGAAGCAAGGCCTCCGCTTCGAAGAATCGCTGGAGCGGATTCGAATCTGGCAGGGGGACTCCGACCGGTACCTTGCGCTGCTGCACTGCGAGGCTTCCCGCCGGGAGCTGGCCTTTCGGCTGAAGGAGGAGGCCCGGTTTTTAGAATCGGCCTTTCCGCAGGCGCTGGGGAAATTGATTTCCCGCCCCTCACCGGCTGGGGAAAACCGGTGTAGTCCGCCTTGTTTTCACCAGGTACAGGAAGGTACTGTTCCTAGCGTTTGAAACGGGTATTGGATGGTGCTGCGCATGAAAGTGATCTTCCTGGATATTGACGGTGTGCTGAATTCCAATCTCCGCCGTGCGGAGAAAAACGGCGGGTATCTGGAGGAAAAGAAAATTCGGCTGATTTCTACAGTGGTTCAACGGACGGGTGCCGTTGTGGTTCTCCATTCCGGCTGGCGCTTGTGGCTTACCGATTCCCTGCGGCCCATCAATCGAGAGGCTGCGGATCTGCTGTCGCTGCTTGCAAAGCACGGGATCCGGTTATATGGCAGGACTCCGGACTTCTCCGATGAAGAAATCAGGAAGACGAAGCGGTTTAGCTCGATAAAGGCGGCGGAAATTTTATCTTGGCTGCAAGATCACAGCGACGTTGAAAACTATGTCGTTTTGGATGATCTTGACTTGCACAGCAAACTGCTTGCCGGACATCAGATACGTCCGGATTCGTCAAAGGGCCTTTCGGAGGAAGATGCGGCCCGCGCCGTTAAAATGTTGAATATGGTATGATTCGCTGAAAAGGAGGAACGCCGATGGGAAAGATCAATGTCCTTGACAAGCGCGTCGCAGACCTGATCGCGGCCGGGGAAGTGGTGGAACGCCCCGCGTCCGTCGTGAAGGAGCTCACGGAAAACTCCGTGGACGCCGGTTCCGGAACGGTCACGGTCGAGGTCCGCAGCGGCGGGGTCAGCTTCCTCCGCGTGACGGACGACGGCTGCGGCATCGCGCGCGAAGACGTTCCCACCGCGTTCCTGAGTCACGCGACCAGCAAGATCGCCGGAAGGGACGACCTCGCGTCCATCGGGACGCTCGGCTTCCGCGGCGAGGCGCTCGCCTCCGTGGCGGCCGTGGCACATGTGGAGATGCTCACGCGCACGACCGGGGAGCTGGCCGGCACGCGCTACGCCGTCGACGGCGGCGCGGAGCGTCTCTGCGAGGATGCGGGCTGCGCCGCGGGGACGACGATCGTCGTGCGCGACCTGTTCTACAATACCCCCGCGCGCATGAAATTCCTGAAAAAAGACGTGACCGAGAGCAACGCCGCGGCCGCCGTGGTGGACAAGGAGGCGCTGGCGCACCCCGAGATCTCCTTCCGCTTTCTGCGCGACGGGAAGGAGACGCTGCATACCCCGGGCGACGGGAAGCTCAAGTCCGCCGTCTACGCCGTGTATGGCAGGGAGTTCACCGCCGGCCTCATCCCGGTGGACTACGAGCTGAACGGCGTGAAGGTCTCCGGATTCGTCAGCAAACCGGCCGCTGCGCGCCCGAACCGCAGCATGCAGAATTTCTTCATCAACGGGCGCTATGTGAAAAGCCGCACCGCCATGGTCGCGCTGGAGGAGGCTTTCCGCGGCTCGCTGATGGTGGGGAAGATGCCCGCCTGCGTGCTCCACGTCGCGGTGCCGCTCGAGGCCGTCGACGTCAACGTCCACCCGGCGAAGATCGAGGTGCGCTTCGTGAACGAAAAGCCGATTTTCGACGCCGTTTACCACGGCGTCAAAGCGGCGCTCGGCAGGGGGGACACGCCGCATCTGCTGAAGCTCTCCGATTCCGCAGCGCCGGCGCTCCGCCGGGAGGAAACGCCGGCTGTCCAGATGCGCTTTGCCCCGCGGATGGAAGCGGCCCCGGCGGACGGGGAGGCCGTCCCAGCGTTCCACATGCCGGAGAAGCCGGCTTCCGCACCGCGGCAGGTTCCGCACGCGGCTTCCTGGTACCGCGGCGCGCCAGCCGCGCCGGACATCGAGCGCGACGACGAGGAGGAAGGGGAGTCCCCGGCGGCGGGCCGTGCGGAGGAGGAGCAAGCGCCCGCCGGGAGCCCCAAGCCCGTTCCCGTGCCGCAGCCGGTTCCGGGCAGCAAAGAGGAGACGCCGGAACGGCTGATCGGCGAGGCGTTCGGGACATACATCATTCTGGAGCGCGGAGACAGCCTCGTCTTCCTTGACAAGCACGCCGCCCACGAGCGCCTGATCTACGAAAAGCTGAAGGCCGCCGGCGGCGGCTGCGAGCGCCAGATGCTGCTGCAGCCCGTGACCGTCACGCTGGAGAAGAACGAGTACGCCGCCGTGCTGGATTCGCTCGACGCCTGCGCGCAGGCGGGCTTCGAGATCGAGGACTTCGGCGGCGGCACGGTGCTGGTCCGCAGCGCGCCCATGGTGCTGGGCGGAAGCGGCGTCGCCGAGGCCGTCATGGAGATCGCGGGCTATCTCGCCTCCGGCAAGGCGAACCTGACCACCGAAAAAGTGGACTGGCTGTACCACAACGTCGCGTGCCGCGCCGCCGTAAAAGCCGGGGATCCCGCTTCGCCGGAAGAGCTTCTCGACCTCGCGCGCCGGGCGGAGAAGGAGGACGTCCGTTACTGCCCGCACGGGCGCCCGGTTTTTTACCTCCTGACGCGCAGGGAACTGGAAAAACAGTTCGGGAGGAGCAAATGACGGGCCGCATCCCGGTCGCGGCCGTCGTCGGCCCGACGGCGACGGGGAAGACGCGGCTGGCCGTGGAGCTTGCGCTCCGCTTCGGCGGCGAGGTGGTTTCCGCGGATTCGATGCAGATTTACAGCGGGCTTTCCGTCGGAACGGCGAAGCCGACGCGGGAGGAGATGCGGGGCGTCCCGCACCACCTGGTCGGCTTCCTCGGCCTGGAGGAGCCGTTCAGCGTCGCGGACTACGTGCGGCTCGCCTCGGCCGCGGTGCGGGAGATTTCCGCGCGCGGGAAGCTTCCGGTCGTGGCGGGCGGAACGGGGCTTTATGTGCGCGCGCTGCTTTCCGGAGTGGCTTTCCCACCGGAAAAAGGGGACGCCGCGCTCCGCGGAAGCCTGCGCGCGAAGGCGGAGCGCGAAGGCCCGGCCGCGCTCTGGGAAGAGCTGCGGTCCTTCGACCCGGAGTCCGCGGCGCGCCTGCATCCGAATAACGTCGGGCGCGTCGTCCGGGCGATCGAGGTCTACCGCCTTTCCGGCGTCACAATGTCGGAGACGCAGCGCCGTTCCCGGGAAAACCCTTCGCCGTTCGACTGCGCCGTGATCGGCCTTTCCTACCGCGACCGCGGGAAGTTGTACGGCGCGATCGACCGCCGCGTGGACGGCATGATGCGGGACGGCCTGGTCCGGGAGGCGGAAGCGGTGTTCCGTCTGCCGCGCGCGGCTACCGCCGCCCAGGCGATCGGCTACAAGGAATTTTTCCCGTATTTCCGCGGGGAACGCACTTTGGCGGAGGCCGTGGACGAGGTGAAGCGGGAGAGCCGCCGCTACGCGAAGCGGCAGCTCACCTGGTTCCGCAGGGAGCCCGGCGTGCGCTGGATCTTCCTGGACGAATGCCCCGGCCCGGAGGAGGTTTTCCGGCGGGCTTGCCGCATTTTGAAGGAAAAGGGGTGGGAACGGTGAAAAAACCGTCGGGCGGGCACCTTGCCGCCACGGCCCTGGCCGTTCTTCTGCTTGCCTATGTCGGCTACCAGGTTTACCGCGCAAAGTACACTTCCGTCCGCACGGAGGCGGCCTCGTACTTTACGGCGTCCGATTCGGTGGAGGCCTCCGTCACCGCGCTCCGGAATGAGAAAGTGCTTTTGTCGCCGGGCGGCGGCGCGCTGGATTTCGTCGTAGACCCGGGCGCGCGCGTCTCCAAAAACGGCGTGGTCGCCAACGTCTACTCGGACGAGGCGCAGATCACCGCGCAGCACCAGCTTCAGAAAGTGGACGGCGCCATCGCGCAGCTCGAAAACCTGCAGAAGCCGGGCAATACGTATTCCTTCAATGCGGACACGGCGAACGGCCGCATTTGCCTGCAGCTGATGGAGATCCTCGGCGGGATCCGCTCCGGCGAGCTTTCGCAGGCGGCCGACAAGAAAAGCAGCCTGCTGAACCTCCTGAATGAAAAGCAGATCGCCACGGGGAAGGTCAAGGACTTCCAGTCGCAGCTGAAAGCGCTGAAGACGCAGCGGGAATCGCTCGCCGCCAAGGCGGGCAGCCCCGTCGGCTCCATCGCCTCGCCGGAGGCGGGATATTTCATCCGCTCCACGGACGGGATGGAAAACGCGTACGACCTATCCGCCGTCTCTTCCATCACCTGCGGCCAGGTGCGCGACCTGCAGAAAAGAAAGCTTGCGGCCGTTTCCGGCGCGGTGGGGAAGATCTGCACGGATTTTGACTGGTATCTCGTCTGCGTTGTCCCGAACGGCCAGCTTACCGGTTTTCGGCAGCTCGATTCTACGGATATCGTTTCCGTTCATTTCCCGTTTGTCTCGGGGACTTCGGTGGACGCGGAGGTGTACGCGGTGAACCAGGAGGGGGAGAACGGCGAGGCGGCCGTCGTGCTGCGCTGCAGCGAGATGAGTTCTTCGCTCGCCGGCATCCGCCATGAAACGGCCGATATTTCCGTGCAGCGGTACGCCGGGCTCCGCGTCAGCCAGAAGGCGATCCACTATGAGAAGAGGACGAAGACCGTGGCGGATGCGAAGGGGAAAAAGTCAAAAGAGGAAAAAGAGACCGAGGGCGTCTATGTGCTGTACGGAAACCAGCTGAGCTTTCGGCAGATCGTTCCGCTTTTCAGCACGGAGAATTACGTGATCTGTGATCCGGCGCCGAAGGAGGACAGCCTTATGACGGACGAGACGGTAAAATTATACGACGAAGTCGTTGTGGAAGGGACCGATCTGTATGACGGAAAAGTTGTCAAGTGAGGAATTGGAGCGCCGTTTCCGCGACGTTGAGGAAAACCTGGAAGAGATCCGCGAGAACATGGCGCGGGCGGCGGTCAAGTCCGGCCGCAGACCGGAGGACGTGACGCTGCTGGCGGCGACGAAAACGGTTCCCGTGGAGGTGATCAACCGCAGCGTCGAGCTCGGCGTGGACCATATCGGCGAGAACCGCGTGCAGGAGCTCAACGCCAAGTACGACGGCTACCTGCTCGACCGCTGCAAGCTGCATTTCATCGGCCATCTGCAGGAGAACAAGGTGAAGTACCTTGTGGGCCGCGTGTCGATGATCGAGTCGGTGGACAGCGAAAAGCTTGCGCGCGAGATTTCCCGTCTGGGCGTGAAGCGCGGCGTCACGACCGACATCCTCGTCGAGGTGAACGTCGGCCGCGAGGAGAACAAGTCCGGCGTCCTGCCGGAAAAGCTGCCGGAGCTGCTCCGCAGCGTCTCCGCCCTCCCCGCCGTGAAGATACGCGGCCTGATGGCGATTCCTCCGGCCGGCGCGCCGGAAGAGGAAACGAGAAATTATTTTTTGAGGATGCATCAATCTTTTATTGACACGAACATAAAAAAAATAGATAATGTAGCTATGGATGTTCTGTCCATGGGCATGTCGGCCGATTATGCGCTTGCGATCGAGTGCGGGGCCAATCTTGTGAGGATCGGAACGGCGCTTTACGGGCCGAGGAATTACGCGCAGAAAAACTGACGACTGGAGGATGTTTCGATATGGCAGGATTTGTGGAAAAAATCAAGGACATGTGGAACCCGCCCGAGGACGAGTACGAAGATTATCCGGAGGACGAAGAAGGGGACAATGGTATGGCGGACCAGGGCAAAAACGGCGAGCCGACGCCCGCTTCTCGGGATTCCGTAAGGCGCTCCCCCGCTGCCAATACGGGCAATAAGGTCGTCAATATCCACGCGACGGCCCAGCTTCAGGTCGTCCTGTTCAAGCCGGAGCGCTTTGGCGAGGACACCTGCAATATTGCGGACGAATTGCTGAAAATGCACACCGTCGTCCTGAACCTGGAAAACACAAACAAGGATATTTCCCGCAGGATCGTCGATTTTCTGAGCGGCGTCGCCTACGCGAACGGCGGGAAGATCAAGCGCGTCGCCACGAGCACATTCATCATCACGCCCTATAACGTGGATCTCACGGGCGAAGACGTGATGGACGAGCTGGAAAACAACGGCGTTTATTTTTGATGGAAAATTCTGACGGCGGGCACGGCGGCCTCCTGCAGGCGCGCGTGGCGGACGCGGTCCGCCTGGCGGCGAACGGGGTGCGGCCCCGCTTCGTCGGGTTTCTGGACGAGGCCGAGGCGAAGCGGGCCGAAGGGCTTGCGGGGCGCGGCGCCTGCGGCAATGTGCTTTTCTGGGGCGGGTACCCCGGTGCGGAACGTGTCGTTCTGGGCGCGTTCCCTGATTTTTATACGCCTGATCCGGCCGCGTTCCCCGTTGCGGAGCTGACCGTTTCCTTCCGCCGCCAGGATTGCCTGACGCACCGCGATTTCCTCGGCGCCCTGCTCCACGCGGGAGTCGAACGCGCCTCCCTCGGTGACATCCTCGTGGAGGAGGGCCGCGCCGTCGTGTTCTGCCGGCGGGAGATCGCCGGCTTTTTCCTCTCACAGGTTGAAAAGATCGGCGGGGTCGGCGTCCGCGTTTCGGAAGGGGCGGAAGAACCGCTTCCCCCCGCGCACCGGTTCGCCGATTTTTCCGCCGTCGTGGCCTCCGCGCGGCTGGACTGCGTCGTGGCCGCCGCCGCGGGGACCAGCCGGGGGAAGGCCGCGGAGCTCATCCGCGCGCAGCGGGTGGAGCTGAATCATGAGCCTTCCGCCTCCCTTTCGGCGGAAGTGCGGGAAGGCGACGTCCTTTCCGTCCGGGGCGTGGGAAGATTCGTGATCGACCGCCTCGGCCCGAAAACGAAAAAAGGCAGGCTCGCTGCGGCGGGCAGAAAATACATCTGAAGATTCGGAGGGGTGATTTCGAAATGCTGTCTCTCAACGATATTATCAATGTCGGTTTTCGCAAGTCCGGCTTTTCCGGCTACCGCGCCGACGACGTGGAAGCGTTCGTCGACAAGGTAAAAACTTCCTACGAGGAGCTGCTGAAGCAGAGCTCCGGGCAGGCGGAGCTGATCGAAAAGCTGAAGGCGGAAAATCAGCAGAACGTGGAAAAGCTGAAAATCCTCGCCTCCAAAATCGAGGAGTACCGCTCGGAGGAGGACGATATCAAGAACGCGCTGATCAGCGCCCAGAAGCTCAGCGAGGCTTCCGTGCGCGAGGCGCGGCATAAGGCGGAGATCATCGTCAAGGACGCCGACCTGAAAGCCGAGCACATCGTTTCCGACGCGGACCGTCAGATCACCGAAAAAAAGCGCGAGCTGGAGGAGCTTCAGAAGCAGGTCTCCGATTTCCGCTCGAGGATCATGGGCCTGTACAAGGAGCACCTCACGCTGATCAGTTCGCTCCCCGTGTTCCATCCGCAGCAGGCGGAACCCAAGCCGCAGCCGGAGAAAGAACCCGCGCCGCAGCCTGCGGCCGCCGCGCCGCTGAAGGAGCAGCCGTCCGCCGCGAAGCCCGCGCCGGAGGCGGAATCCGGGGAAGAGCCCGGCTTTACCGCCCAGGTTTCCAATTTTGATGAATAATTTGCCGCCAAGTTCACGGACGGCAGCCAAGAGGAGAGAAAGAACCGATGGATTATAAAAGCACCCTGAACCTTCCGCGCACGGATTTTCCCATGCAGGCCGGCCTGCCGAAGCGTGAGCCGGAAATGCTGAAGGAATGGCAGGAGGAGCACGTATACGAGAACGTGATGAAGCGGAACGAGGGCAAGCCCGTTTATGTTCTTCACGACGGACCGCCGTACGCGAACGGGGATATCCATCTGGGAACGGCTCTCAACAAGGTGCTCAAGGACATCATCGTGCGCTACCGCAACATGACGGGCTTCCAGGCGCCCTATGTCCCCGGCTGGGATACGCACGGCCTTCCCACCGAGCTGAAGGCGCGCAAGAAAGCGGGCGTGGGCAATTCGACCACGATCTCGGACGTGGAGCTGCGCAAGCTGTGCCGCGAGTTCGCCCTCGCCTACCTGGACGGCCAGCGCAGGCAGTTTATGCGCCTGGGCGGCATCGGCGACTGGCAGCATCCCTATATCACGCTCACGCACGACTTCGAGGCGAAGCAGATCGAGGTTTTTTCCGACATGGCCCAGAAGGGCCTCATCTACCGGGGGCTGAAGCCGGTTTACTGGTGCCCCTGCTGCGAGACGGCGCTCGCCGAGGCCGAGATCGAGTACAGCGAAGATCCCTGCGATTCCGTCTATGTGAAATTCCGCGTGACCGACGACCGCGGCGTCTTCTCCGCGAAGGGCGTCGATCCGTCCAAAGTATACTTCGTCATCTGGACCACGACGATATGGACTCTTCCCGCGAACGTGGCCGTCTGCCTCGGGCCGGACTTCGAGTATTCGCTGGTCCGGTGCGGGGAAGAATATTATGTGATGGCTTCGGACCTGTACGAGGACGCCATGCGCGCCGCCGGAAAGACGGACTACGGCGTGGTCGCCACGTTCCGGGGCTCCGAACTGGAATATATCGAAACGGCGCACCCGTTCCTCGACCGGAAATCCCTCGTCATCCTCGGGGACCATGTTACGCTGGAGAGCGGCACCGGCTGCGTCCATACCGCGCCGGGCCACGGCATCGAGGACTTCGACGTCTGCCACAACCATTACCCCAGCCTCCCCGTCATCGTCCCCGTCGACGCGCACGGCCGCATGACGGCGGAAGCCGGGAGCCGCTTCGCCGGCCTGACGACCGCGGAGGCGAACGGGGCCATCCTGCAGGATCTGCGGGAGAGCGGCGCGCTGTTCGCCGTCAAGCGCATCATCCACCAGTACCCGCACTGCTGGCGCTGCAAAAAGCCCGTCCTGTTCCGCGCCACCAGGCAGTGGTTCTGCTCCGTGGACGCGATCAAGGACAAGGCGATCGAGGAGATCAACCATGTGGAATGGGTGCCGTCGTGGGGCAGGGAGCGCATCACCTCCATGGTGCGCGAGCGCAGCGACTGGTGCATTTCCCGCCAGCGCCGCTGGGGCGTCCCGATCCCGATCTTTTACTGCAAGGAGTGCGGCGAGCCGCTGATCTCAAAAGAGGCGATGGCCGCCGTTTCCCGTCTCTTTGCGGCGGAAGGCTCCGACGCGTGGTACGAAAAGACCGCCGCGGAAATCCTGCCGGCCGGCACGAAATGCCCGAAGTGCGGCTGCGGGGAGTTCACGAAGGAGCGCGACATCATGGACGTGTGGTTCGACTCCGGCTGCAGCCACGCCGCCGTGGCCGATCAGCGCCCCGAACTTCACTGGCCCGCCGACATGTACCTGGAGGGCGCCGACCAGTACCGCGGGTGGTTCCAGTCCTCGCTGCTCACGGCCGTGGCGTGGCGCGGCAAAGCGCCGTACCGCACGGTTGTCACGCACGGCTGGGTTGTGGACGGCAAGGGCCGCAAAATGTCGAAATCGCTCGGCAACGGCATCGCGCCGTCCGAGATCGTCGAGAAGTACGGGGCGGACATCCTGCGCCTGTGGGCTGCTTCCGCCGATTACCACGCCGACATCCACATCTCGCCCAAAATCCTGAAGCAGCTTTCCGACGCGTACCGCAAGATCCGCAACACGGCGCGGTTCATGCTGGGCAACCTCTCCGATTTCGACCCGGACTCGGACATGGTCCCGGCGGAAAAGCTCGAGCCGATCGACCGCTGGGCCCTGCATCGCTTCAACAGGCTGATCGCGGAGGCGAAAGAGGGTTACGGCACCTACGAATTCCACGAGGCGTACCACGCGATCCACAATTTCTGCGTGGTCGATCTCTCCAACTTTTACCTGGACGTCCTGAAGGACAGGCTGTACGTCGAAAGGGCGGACAGCACCACGCGCCGCGCCGCGCAGACGGCCATGTACCTGATCCTGGACGGCATGACGCGCCTCGTTTCGCCGATCCTCGCGTTCACTTCCGACGAGATTTGGCGCAGCATGCGCCACCGCAGCGGGGAAAACGCCGCGCGCGCCGTCTACAACGATATGCCGGAGCCGCTGGACGTGGACGCCGACGACGCGTTCGCCGCGCGCTGGGACAGGATTCATCTGCTGCGCGACGACACCAAAAAGGCGTTGGAAAGCGCCCGCGCGGAAAAGGTCATCGGTTCTTCGCTCGACGCCAAAGTGGAGCTGCACTGCACGGGCGAGTTGTATGAGTTTGTAAAATCCGCGGAAAGCGGGCTGCCCGCCGTGCTGATCGTTTCCCAGGTCGCGGTGCGGAATGACGAGGACGGCGCGTACAGGGGCGAGGCGCTGCCGGGGCTTTCCGTCACGGTTTCGCACGCGGAAGGCGAAAAATGCGCACGCTGCTGGACTTACAGCGATACGGTCGGAAAGGATCCGAAGCATCCGGACGTCTGCGAGCGCTGCGCGCGGGTTCTGAAACAGGGATTATAACGGAGGACGGATGCAGGGGGGAGCCGTATGGCCCGCCCCTGCGTTTGAATTGGAGAAAGAGGGGGCGTTCCCTTGGCTGTTGCCATGCTGTTGCTTTCCGTTCTGTTCACGGTGGTGGACCAGTTCCTGAAGCTGGTCGTCGTGCGGGATGTCAAGCCCGTTGGGTCGGTTTCGGTGATCCCGGGACTGCTGGACTGGGAGTATGTCGAGAACCGCGGCGCGGCTTTCAGCTTGCTGGAAGGCGGCCGCTGGGTGTTCGTCGCCATTACGGCCGCCGTGTGCGTGTTTATTATTTTCGCCATGTTCCGCTATACGCGCCACGAATTCTTTTCGTGGGCGGCGTCCGCCCTCGTTGTGGGCGGCGGCGTCGGGAACATGATAGACCGCATCCTGCACGAGTACGTCGTCGATTATATCCGCGTTTCCTTTTTCCCCGCAATCTTCAATTTCGGGGATTGCTGCGTGGTGATCGGCGCGATTTTCTTTATTATCCACGCCGTTTTCTTCTCCGAGAGGGACACCGAGAAAGTGATACGGAGAAGGCCGTAGAATGCGCAGGCTCGTTTTCACGGTAAAGCCGGAGGAAGCAGGAAGCCGCCTGGACCGGTTTATCGGGGCGCGCGCGGAAAACGTGACGCGCTCGGCCGCGGAGAAACTGATCGCCGCGGGGCACGCGGTTGTGAACGGGGAGCCCCGCGGGAAGAGCTACCGCTGCGCCGCCGGCGACGGAGTGGAGGTTTCCCTGCCGGAGCCGGAGCCGCCCGCCGCCGTCGCGCAGCCCATCCCGCTGGACATCGTCTACGAGGACGGCGATCTGCTCGTCGTCAACAAGCCGAAGGGCATGGTGGTGCACCCGGCCGCCGGCCACGCCGACGGCACGCTGGTGAACGCGCTGCTGGCGCACTGCGGGGATTCCCTTTCCGGCATCAACGGCGTGATGCGCCCGGGCATCGTCCACAGGATCGACAAGGACACGAGCGGGCTGCTGATCGTCGCGAAGAACGATTTCGCCCACCGTTCCCTCGCAGCCCAGATCAAAGCGCACAGCTTCACGCGCATCTACGAGGCCGTCGTCTCAGGGAATCTGAAGGACGACGCCGGCACGGTCGACGCGCCGATCGGCCGCCACCCCACCCAGCGGAAAAAAATGGCCGTGACGCGGAAGAATTCCCGGAACGCCGTGACGCACTACGAAGTGCTGGCCCGCTACCGCGGCTACACGCACGTCCGCCTGAGGCTGGAAACCGGCCGCACGCATCAGATCCGGGTCCATATGGCGTACCTCGGCCATCCCGTGGCGGGCGACACGGTCTACGGCGCGAAAAAGCCCGTTCCCGGCCTGGCGGGGCAGTGCCTTCATGCGCGCGTCATCGGGTTCGTGCATCCCCGCACCGGGCAGTACCTGGAGTTTTCCAGCGCCCTGCCGCGGTATTTCACCGATTTTCTCGCGCGGCTGAGCCCGCTCTGAGCCGCGCCGGCCTTTTCGGAAGTGAGTTTTATGGAGGAAGATTCGTCCCGCCAGACGCGCGTCCTCGTCTGGATCGCGGCCGCGCTCTGCGCCGTCGTGGTCGGCTACAACGCGTTTTATGTGCCGGAGGCGTCCTTTTCGGAGCCGGTCGCCGCCGCGGATGCGGGAAGCGCCCCCGCCGTTTCCGCGGTTTCCTCTGCGCGGAGCGCGAAGAAGCTGAATATCAATACGGCCTCGGCTGCCGAGCTGAGCGACGGGCTGGCCGGCGTCGGCGACGTGCTGGCCGAGCGCATCGTGGCGTACCGCGGGGAGCACGGCCCGTTCCGTTCCGTCGACGAACTCCGGAACGTACCGGGCATCGGGGAAAAGAAATACGAGGAAATCCGCGGCCAGGTCGCCGTAGGATAAGAACCCATTGTCAATTGTCCGGTTTCATGGTATCATGAGAGCGGTGTTCCTCAGTCTGCCGAAAGGAAGGTGTTTCTCATGATGCCTGTTGTGGTCTGGCTCTGCGTCGTCGTCGCGGCAGCCCTGCTGGAGATGGCGACGACGCAGCTCGTTTCCATCTGGTTCGCCGTCGGCGGGGTAGGCGCCATCATCGCCTGCGAGCTGAACGCGCCGGTTCCGGTGCAGATCATGGTTTTCGTGGTCGTCACGGCTCTTACGCTCGCCTTTACCCGCCCCGTTGCGCACAGAGCGCTCGCCGTGAAGAAAACGAGCACGAACGCCGACCGCTATATCGGCAGGATAGCCGTCGTCACCCTGGCGATCGACAACATGCGCGGCGAAGGGCAGGTCAACGTCCTCGGCAGCATATGGACGGCGCGCTCCGCGGACGGCTCGCCGATACCGGCCGGCCGCGACGTTATCGTGGTGGCGATCGACGGCGTCAAACTGATTGTCCGTCCCAAACCGAATGATTGAGAGAGAAAGAGAGTGACCTGAATGGATCCCGTCGTCGGCTATATCGTTCTGCTGCTCCTGATCGTTTTCATCATCGCGGTGCTTATCTCGAACATCAAGGTCGTCCCGCAGGCGCACGCCTATGTGATCGAACGTCTCGGCGCGTATCAGATGACGTGGGACACGGGCCTGCACTTCAAGGTCCCGTTCGTCGACAAGGTCTCGAAGCGGGTTTCGCTCAAGGAGCAGGTGATCGACTTCCCCCCGCAGCCCGTCATCACGAAAGACAACGTCACCATGCAGATCGACACGGTGGTCTACTTCCAGATCACGGACCCGAAGCTGTACGCCTACGGCGTGGAGCGCCCGCTTTCGGCCATTGAGAACCTTTCGGCAACCACGCTCCGCAATATCATCGGCGACCTCGAGCTCGACCACACCCTCACGTCGCGCGACGTGATCAACGCGAAGATCCGCACGGTGCTCGACGAGGCGACGGACGCCTGGGGCATCAAGGTGAACCGCGTCGAGCTGAAAAACATCATCCCGCCGCGCGAGATCCAGGAGTCCATGGAGAAGCAGATGAAGGCGGAGCGCGAGCGCCGCGCGCAGATCCTTACTGCGGAAGGCGAAAAGAGCAGCGCCATCCTCGTGGCGGAGGGCGAAAAGGAATCCGCCATCCTCCGCGCGGACGCCGCGAAGGAGACGAAGATCCGCGAGGCCCAGGGCGAGGCGGAGGCTATCACGCTGGTGCAGAAAGCCCTTGCCGACGGCATCCGGATGCTGAACGATTCGCACCCCACCGACGCCGTGATCGCGCTGAAGAGCCTGGAAGCCTTCGGCAAGGCGGCGAACGGCCGCGCGACGAAGATCATCATCCCGTCTGAAATCCAGTCGCTGGCCGGGCTTGCCACTACTCTGAAGGAGCTTGTCGTCGACAATGTTCCCAAAGAGACCGGGCCGGAGGCAAAGCCGCAAAAGTGAACAAAAACCGGCGGCCTTTTCCCGGAACGACGTCTTTCCGGGAAGGCCGCCGTTCCCATATCGAAAGGGAATGAAAAGGAGTGCTTGCTGAGAATGTCTGAGCTGAAAAAGGTCGCCGTCATCATGGGCAGCGACAGCGATTTTCCCGTCGTTTCCGGCGCGGTGAAAAAGCTGAAATCCTTCGGAATCCCGGTGGAGGCCCGCGTGATCTCCGCCCACAGGACGCCCGCCGTGGCCGCCGAATTCGCCGGCAGAGCGGAAGAAAACGGGTTCGGCGTGATCATCGCCGCGGCCGGAAAGGCCGCCCATCTCGCGGGGGTGCTCGCCGCATGCACGACGTTGCCCGTCATCGGCGTCCCGATGAAGTCCGACGCGCTGGAGGGCCTCGACGCGCTGCTCGCCACGGTGCAGATGCCGAGCGGCATCCCGGTGGCCACGGTGGCCATCGACGGCGCCGAGAACGCCGCCATCCTTGCGGCGGAGATTCTCGCCGTCGGCAGCCCCGAGCTTTCCGCGAAGCTCAGGGACATGAAGAAGCAGTTGGCGGACAAGGTCGCGGCGAAAGACCGCGCGGTTCGGCAAGAGGCCGCCGGGCTCTGAAAATGACGGAGGGAAACAAGATGGAGAAGAGTTACAGCGAGAGCTATAAAGCCGCGGGAGTGGACGTTACGGCCGGCTACAAAGCGGTGGAACTGATGAGGGGTTCCGTGGAGCGCACGCGGGTTCCGGGCGTCCTTTCCGGCATCGGCGGGTTCGGGGGGCTGTTCCAGCCGGATCTTTCCGGCATGCGCGAGCCGGTCCTCGTCAGCGGGACCGACGGCGTCGGGACGAAGCTGAAAATCGCTTTCCTGCTGGACAAGCACGACACGGTGGGGATCGACTGCGTCGCCATGTGCGTGAACGACGTCGTCTGCTGCGGGGCGAAGCCGCTCTTCTTCCTCGACTATATCGCCGTGGGGAAAAACCGCCCGGAGACCGTCGCGGCCGTCGTGAGCGGCGTCGCGGAGGGCTGCGTGCAGGCCGGTTGCGCGCTCGTCGGCGGCGAGACGGCCGAGATGCCCGGCTTTTACCCGGCGGACGAATACGATCTCGCGGGCTTTTCCGTCGGCATGGTTGAAAAGGCGAAGATTCCGGACGGTTCCGGCGTCGTACCCGGGGACGCGGTCATCGGGCTCGCCTCTTCCGGCCTCCATTCCAACGGCTTTTCGCTTGTCCGCAAAGCGCTCAACGTCAGCGAGCGCAATATCCGCATGTACCTGGCGGAGCTGGGCCGCACGCTCGGCGAAGAACTCCTCGAGCCGACCAGGATCTATGTGAAGCCCGTGCTCGCCCTGATGGGGAGGGTGCGCGTAAAGGCCGCGTCCCACATCACGGGCGGCGGATTTTATGAAAACGTGCCGCGCATGCTGAACGGGAGAGTCGCCGCAAGGATCGAGAAGGCGGCGCTGCCGAAGCTGCCGATCTTCGCGCTGCTGCAGCGCCAGGGAAATCTTCCGGAGCGCGACATGTACAATACCTTCAACATGGGGGTCGGCATGTGCCTCGTGGTTGCGAAGGAGGACGCAAACCGCGCCGTGGAGGAGCTGGAATCGTCCGGCCAGCCCGCTTCCGTGATCGGCGAGATCACGGCCGGCGAAAGGGAAGTCGTCCTATGCTGAACATAGCCGTCCTCGTCTCCGGCGGCGGAACGAATCTCCAGGCGCTTATCGCCGCGCAAGGCGACGGGAAGCTCCCCAACGGGAAGCTGGCCCTCGTCGTTTCCAGCAACCCGTGCGCGCACGCGCTTGCCCGCGCGGCGAAAGCCGGCATCCCGTCGCGCGTGCTGGCCCGCAGGGAGTTCGGCTCCCAGCGGGAATACGACGCGGAGCTTCTGGCGCTGCTGGGCCGGTACCGGATCGGCCTGGTGGTGCTTGCCGGTTTTCTGAACATCGTGAGCGGCGAAGTCGTCGCCGCGTACCGGAATCGCATCATCAACGTCCATCCGTCGCTGATCCCCTCCTTCTGCGGCCCGGGCTGCTACGGCCTTCACGTCCACAAGATGGCGCTCCGCCGCGGTGTGAAGCTGACGGGCGCGACGGTGCATTTCGTCGACGAGGTGTGCGACGGCGGACCGATCATCCTGCAGAAGGCGGTGGAAGTCCTTCCGGACGACACGCCGGAAACCCTGCAGCGCCGCGTGATGGAGCGGGCCGAATGGAAGATCCTGCCGGAAGCCGTGGCGCTGTTCTGCGACGGCAGGCTTTCGGTGGAGAACGGAATCGTGAAAATCAGGGAGGGACAGTCTTGAATACCATTTCCGTCGAAGAAGCGCTCGGGCGCAATCCTTACCCGGGCAGGGGCATCCTTCTGGGCAGAAGCGCGGACGGCGCGTCCGCCGTGGCCGCTTACTTCATCATGGGCCGCAGCGAAAACAGCCGCAACCGCATTTTCCTCACGGAGGGGAGCGGCCTGCGCACGCAGGCGTTCGACCCCTCCAAAATGACCGATCCGTCGCTGCTCATCTACTCGCCCGTCCGCGTCGTGGGGAGCGACACCATCGTCACGAACGGCGACCAGACCGACACCATCGCCGACGAGCTCGCGCACGGCGGCACGTTCGAAGACGCGCTGCGCACCCGCACGTTCGAACCGGACGCGCCGAACTTCACGCCGCGCATCTCCGGCCTGCTGGAAACGGGGGGGAAATTCCGCTACCGGCTTTCCATCCTGAAAAGCGGCGACGCGCAGGGAAAGTCCGCCCGCCGGTTCTTTTTCGAGTACAGCAGCCCCATCCCGGGGGAAGGGCACCTGATCCATACTTACCGCGGCGACGGAAACCCGCTGCCGCCCTTCGAGGGGGAGCCGACCGCCGTGGCGGTGGAGGGCAGCCTCGACGAATTTGCGGAGCGCCTCTGGGCCAGCCTGGACGGGGACAACAGAGTCTCGCTTTTCGTGCGTTTTCTCAGCCTGAAAAGCGGGCTTGCGGACACGCGTGTTTTCAACAAAAATCTCGGAAAACGGTAATGAATGCCGAACGGACAGGAGGATTCTTTCATGGCGAATGAACTCGCGCTGAAATACGGCTGCAACCCCAACCAGAAACCCGCCCGCATCTTTAGGAAGGACGGAGGGGACCTTCCGGTGGAGGTGCTGAACGGCCGCCCCGGCTACATCAACTTCCTCGACGCGCTCAACGGCTGGCAGCTCGTGCGGGAGCTGAAACAGGCCACGGGCCTTCCCGCGGCGGCTTCCTTCAAGCATGTGAGCCCTGCCGGCGCGGCCGTGGCCGCGGAACTTTCGGAGACGGTGAAACGGGCCTGCTTCGTGGACGACATCGCGCTTTCCCCGCTTGCGGGCGCCTACGCCATGGCGCGCGGAGCGGACCGCATGTCTTCCTACGGCGATTTCGCCGCCCTTTCCGACGTGTGCGACAGGGAGACCGCGCTGCTGCTGAAGCGTGAGGTCTCCGACGGCGTGGTCGCGCCGGGGTACGACGACGAGGCGCTCGCGATCCTGAAGACCAAGCGGAAGGGAAATTACAGCGTGATCCGGATCGACCCGGCGTACCGCCCCGCGCCGGTCGAACAGAGGGATGTTTTCGGCGTCACGTTTGAGCAGGGGCGCAACGAATCGGTCATCGACGGGGCGCTTCTGGACAACGTGGTCACGAAGAACAAAAGCATCCCGGACGCTGCGAAACGCGATCTGCTGGTGGCGCTGATTACGCTGAAGTACACGCAGTCCAACTCCGTGTGCTATGCCCGCGATGGGCAGGCCATCGGCGTGGGCGCGGGCCAGCAGAGCCGTGTGCACTGCACCCGCCTGGCCGGCGACAAGGCCGACCTGTGGCACCTGCGTCAGCACGAGGCTGTGCTGTCGCTGCCGTTTTTGCCCGGCCTGGCCCGCCCGGTGCGCGACAACGCCGTTGACCTGGTGCTCAGCGACCGGGCGGAGGCAGCCCTGGCCGGGGAAGGGTGGCGTGCCTTGTTCTCAGAGCGGCCCCGGGTGCTGACCGTTGCCGAAAAGCGGGCCTACCTTAACAGCCTCACCGGGGTATCCCTGGCTTCGGACGCGTTTTTCCCCTTTGACGACAGCATCCTGCGCGCGGCGCAGTCGGGCGTAAGCTTTGTGGCCCAGCCGGGCGGCTCGGTGCGCGATGACGAGGTGATTGCCGCCTGTGACAGGCTGGGCATGGCGATGGCCATGACCGGGCTGAGGCTGTTTCACCATTGACCATGCGGGAGGGTACATGAAAATTCTGGTCATCGGTTCAGGCGCGCGTGAGCACGCCATCGTGAAAGCGCTGCATGGGGATGCGCGCATCACGGCGCTGTATGCCCTGCCCGGCAACGCCGGCATGGCCGACCCTGTGGAACGCCGCGCGGTGATCGACACCACGAAGAGCATTCTTGAGAGCGCGGCCCGGCTCGGTGCCACCGGCGTCATCACCGTACCGGCGCGCAAGAAGATCGAGCTGCCCTTCCCGGAACTGCGCGAACGCTATCTCAAAGAGATCCTGCCGGAGATCCTTGCGCATGCGGAAAAACTGGGCGTCTGCCTGATCATGGAGCCGCTCAACCGCAACGAGACGATGTTCCTGCGCCTCGTGGCCGACGGCGCGGCCATCGCGCGTGACGCGACCAGTCCGGC
>ENA-UOOK01002994-UOOK01002994.1-fermentation-metagenome-genome-assembly--contig:-NODE-2994-length-19853-cov-4.804071_pt1 | contig 19853 bp, 9 predicted proteins | sample MGYA00245777_ERZ724023 | MGnify/ENA primary metagenome ERZ724023 (study PRJEB28704, sample SAMN03018312) | fermentation metagenome | biome: anthropogenic terrestrial biome; feature: soil; material...
CATACCACGCATCGCCCTCTCTTTTTGCAATTGCTGCGTATTCACCCACTTTAGCGGCAAGAGGTACTGTTTGCTCCCACACCGTCGGCACTTTTGACAGAAACCGCATCATGTCAGGATACTTTGAGTACTCAGTGGGTGAATCGCATAAATAGGCAAGCGGTTGATCAAACAGGACGTACATGGCCAATTCGTGAGAACGGGTTCCCATACTCATCGGAATGCCATGAGGTATATTCGAAAAATGGGCTTTGTCTACATTGCGCATCGAACCCGGAGTATAATCAAGCGGTCCGGCCAGCATCCTGATAAAAATAAACTGCAAATGATAATCCGGATCAGACCAAGAATCCCACTTGTTACACTCGGCTCCACGTACAGCCTCAAAGTTTAATATATTGGGATAAGCCCGCTGCAATCCGGATGGTTTTGGACAACCATGCAACAGCAACATCATCTCCCTTTCGGCACAATCTTTTGCCAGTTTCTCAATCCAGTTCATGGCTATCTGGTCATCCCTTTCTATCAGATCGACCTTCAAACCCGTAGCTCCCAGATTTTTCAATTCACTTATCCTGTCGGGATTCCAGACAGGCAAATTGATATAATCCCATAAGAAAATCTTTACGCCCTTCGATGCGGCATAACTACAGATCTGTTTTACGGATTTATTATCGTATCCCGCATCCAACGTAACATATTCAATGTGGTACTTTGCTGCAAAATCAATGTAGTATTTATAGAAATCGAAATTCAAATGACCCGGACCCGACGGCATGGATACCCCCTCCAGAATACCATCATGCCACCACTCCCAGGCGCTTTTGCCGGGTTTAATCCACGCCGTGTTGGTAAACTGTTGGGGTTTGGCCAACTTAAAGATCAATTCATTATTCAATAAATCCTTATCGTGAGCGGAGACAACAGCGACTCTCCATGGATAAGAGCGATTGCCGGAAGTTTTTGCCAGATAATCATAGCGCGCTGTCACTCTCTGATAAGCATATATATTGGTAGAGTCAGTGACTGTTTTGGGATATTGCGCCCATTTTCCCCGGACACCGTTCGTTCCGTGAGGCTGAATATACATCCCGGGATAATCTGTCTGGTCAGATTCGGCTACTACGACGCGAATTCCTTTTTCGGGATATGAAAACAGGACGGGAGTAATCGCAAATTTTGCGGTGTCAATACTTTGAATAGAAACGTAGGACTGATACGTGCGTTCCCATGATCTCATGAGCGCATCCGCTTCCGGAAACCATACCGATGGCGAGCCGGAAAAGTTAAAATTTGCCTCTTCCGATTTTACAATAACCGGACCTTCCAGTTCAGTCTTAAACCTGTAAGCGACGCCTTCGTCATACGCTCTGGCAATCAATGAATAGCCTTCATTAAAATGAATGGACAACTCCCGACAGGTATTATCCAGCGATTTGCTCTTACCATACAATCGCTGGATCGTCTCTTGGACATTTTTGGTCTCAACATTCCTGATCGTTGCATTCTTCCCGATCATTCTCCCATCTCCCAATGTAATGGATATTTTCGATGGCAGGATCAGCGCATTGTCTTTATAAAAAACTTCGTACGCTATATCTTCGGAAATATTCACCCGGATTTTCAAAGCACCATCGGGTGAGGTGATTTCATATTTTTCTTGCATCTCATTGGCGGGCAATAGGAATGCAAGCATCAGGCAACATATCAGAAAGATTGCTTTCAACAGGTTTTCATTTAACGTGACTTTGATTCCGCTTTATTTTCGACCATAAAGTTAAAGAAATTTATTTTATGATGGGCGAGGTTTCTAAAGAATATGACAACTGTAAAACTATTCGATTAATTTTTTGATAACAATGACGATTCAATAATTTTCATTAATTTTGCGACAATCGGCAAAACGATGGGGATACTTTGGAAACTCAGGTCTCAGCATTATCCATTAGAAAAACGTATTGAATTAACTATAAAAATAAAAAACCTGACACAGTTTAATTTACACAATCATGTAATTTTCCTGATTTCAGGCTTAATCTTAAAAAAATAAGTGATATGTACTTATTAGGTTACGATATAGGTAGCTCTTCCGTGAAAGCTGCGCTGGTCGAGGTGGAGACCGGAAAAACAACAGCATCCGACTATTTTCCAAAAGTAGAAATGTCCATGCACGCCGCACAGCCCGGATGGGCGGAACAGGATCCCGAGATGTGGTGGTCGAATTTAAAGCTTGCCCACGCTTCTGTACTCGAAAAATCGAAAGTGGACCCGCAGGACATAAAAGCCATCGGCATCTCATGGCAGATGCACGGGTTGGTGATGGTGGACAAGGAGAAAAAGGTTCTCCGCCCCTCGATCATCTGGTGTGACAGCCGTGCCGTCCCGTATGGCGAGAAAGCCTTTCATACCCTTGGAGAAGAGAGGGTGTTAAAACACCTGCTCAACTCGCCCGGCAACTTCACTGCAGCAAAACTGGCCTGGGTGAAGGAGAATGAGCCGGAACTATACGCACGTATATACAAGATCATGCTTCCCGGCGATTATATAGCAATGAGGCTGACCGATGAAATATCGGTGACGGTAGAAGGGCTCTCCGAAGGAATATTCTGGGATTTTAAAGAGAACCGCATCTCTCGGGAGGTCCTCGACTACTTTGGCTTCGACCGGGAGATACTTCCCGAAACGACCGCTGTTTTCGGAATACAGGGCAGGGTGACTGCCGCCGCCGCAAGGGAGCTTGGACTAAAGCCGGGGACACCCGTCAGCTACCGTGCAGGGGATCAGCCTAACAACGCGGCCTCGCTCAACGTGTTTAACCCCGGAGAGATTGCCTCCACTGCAGGCACTTCGGGGGTGGTGTATGGGGTGCTTGATGAAGTGAAGCATGACCCTTTGTCGAGGGTAAACATTTTTGCCCATGTCAACCACAAACCCGATCAGACACGGTTGGGTGTACTGCTCTGCATAAACGGCACCGGCATTCTGAATTCATGGATGAAGAAAAACATGGTCCCCTCCGGCATGACTTATGACGAGATGAACGCACTTGCGGCACAATCTCCCGCGGGCGCAAAAGGGATCTCGGTGATCCCGTTCGGCAACGGTGCGGAACGTGTACTGGAAAACCGGAATGTGGATTGTTCCTTCCGGGGAATCAACTTCAATATTCACAACCTGTCCGACATGCTTCGCGCAGCCCAGGAAGGCATTGTCTTCTCCTTTCAGTACGGAATGGAGATCATGCAGGGGATGGGCATGGACATCCATGTGATACGGGCGGGAAATGCCAATATGTTCCTCAGCCCCCTGTTTCGTGAAACTTTGGCAAACATCAGCGGGGCCGTGATTGAGCTGTTCGATACGGACGGGGCGGCAGGTGCTGCAAAAGCGGCCGGCATGGGTGCCGGAATATATGCATCGAATATGGAAGCATTCTCCTCATTAAAGAAAATCATGACCGTAGAACCCGACCCTGCACAGAGCGCACAATATCATGATGCGTACCAGCGTTGGAAATCATTCATATAGTACAGTAAAAGATAAAATAATAGAATTTATAAACTCATGGAAACCAAGAACAATGTAAAAGAATATTTTCCCGGAATAGGGAAGATCAAATTTGAAGGCAAGGAAAGTACCAATCCTTTGGCATTCCGCTACTATGACCCGGAAAAGATGGTTTACGGGCGTAAGATGAAAGAGTGGTTCAAATTTGCAATGGCATACTGGCACACCCTTTGCGCAGAATCCAGCGATCCTTTTGGAGCAGAGAGCAAGGATTTCGACTGGAATAACGGGGACAATGTGATTGAAAGAGCCAAAAAGAAAGTCGATGCCGGCTTTGAATTTATGCAGAAGATCGGAATTGAATATTTCTGCTTTCACGATGTGGACCTGGTGGATGCGGGAGATTCTCTGGAGGAGTATGAGCGCAACCTCAAAACCATCGTGGCCTATGTAAAGCAAAAAATGGCAGATACCGGTATCAAGCTGCTCTGGGGCACCGCCAACGTGTTCGGCCACAAGCGCTACATGAACGGGGCCGCCACCAATCCCGACTTCGACAGTGTGGCCTTTGCAGGTACACAGATAAAAAATGCCCTGGATGCCACCATCGAGTTGGGGGGCGAAAACTATGTCTTCTGGGGAGGACGTGAAGGATATATGACCCTGCTCAACACCGACATGAAGCGGGAGAAGGAGCACCTGGCCATGATGCTGGGCAAGGCACGCGACTATGCAAGATCGAAAGGTTTCAAAGGTACATTCTTCATCGAGCCCAAGCCGATGGAGCCCACCAAGCATCAATACGACTACGACGCGGAGACTGTGATAGGATTCCTGCGTGCCCACGGCCTCGACAAGGATTTCAAACTGAATATCGAAGTTAATCATGCCACGCTGGCCGGCCATACCTTTGAACATGACCTGCAGTGTGCGGCGGATGCAGGAATGCTGGGCTCCATCGACGCCAACCGGGGCGACTACCAGAACGGATGGGATACCGACCAGTTCCCGGTGAACGTGTATGAATTGACTCAGGCAATGCTTGTGATTCTTGAAGGAGGAGGACTGCAGGGCGGTGGTACCAATTTCGACGCCAAGACCCGCAGGAACTCCACCGACATGGAGGACATCTTTATCGCCCATATCTCGGGCATGGATGCGTTTGCGCGTGCACTGGAGGCGGCAGCCGCCATTCTGGAGAAATCGCCCTATCTCAAAATGAGAAAGGAAAGATATGCCTCCTTCGACAGCGGCAAGGGGAAGGCTTTCGAAAACGGGGAACTCTCGCTGGAAGATCTGCGCGAATATGCACTGGCACTGGGCAAGGAGCCGGCACAGACCAGCGGAAAGCAGGAGTTGTACGAGGCGATGCTGAATATGTATATTTAATACGTTCACGACTCATTGTCCCCCCTATGCAAAAAGAATGTCATCCGGTTTGTTTCATTCGCTTAATTAAATTAAAATGAATTCTGGTAAAAAAAACAATTCCTATATTTTTGCAATCACGTTTGTCGCCACACTGGGCGGACTGCTCTTTGGATATGACACCGCGGTAATCTCGGGAGCGGAACAGTCGCTGGAGGCTTACCTGATTGTACCCCTCGGATTAAATTCACTTGTGCATGGAGCTACGGTCTCCAGCGCGCTGATAGGATGCATCATTGGCGGTGCGATCTCCGGATGGCTCTCCACCCGTTTGGGAAGAAAAAGGACCCTGCAGGTTGCTTCCGTACTCTTTTTCATCTCTGCCCTGGGATCCGGCTTTCCGGAAACATTCTTTTTTACAAAAAATGAACCCTCCATCGCCTTGCTCGCCATGTTCAACTTTTACCGTATTCTCGGAGGTGTTGGTGTGGGACTGGCATCGGCAGTGAGTCCGATGTATATCAGCGAGATAGCTCCAGCGGACATAAGGGGCAGACTGGTTTCCCTAAACCAGTTTGCCATCATCCTGGGGATGCTGGTCGTCTATTTCGTGAACTGGGGAATAGCAAACGGACAGACCATCGAGTGGATAAACAGCGTGGGATGGAGGTATATGTTTGTTTCGGAAGCGATCCCTGCAGCCCTGTTTGGGATATTGCTGCTTTTCGTGCCTGAGACACCCCGGTACCTTGCGCTGGTACACGAAGACGGAAAAGCATTGTCGGTACTTGCAAGGATTAATGGCAGCAAGGAAAAGGCACACGGTATTCTCATGGAAATCAAGGAAACGGTGGGTGAAACACTGCGCACCGGTATCTTTACTTACGGAAAGAAAGTAATCATCATCGGCATCCTCTTGTCTGTCTTCCAGCAGTTTGTCGGCATCAACGTGGTATTGTATTATGCACCGAGGATTTTCGAGAACCTGGGCGCGGCCAAAGACGCCTCCCTGCTTCAAACCATCGTGATGGGATTTGTTAACGTCGTTTTTACAGTGGTAGCCATATTTACGGTAGATAAATGGGGAAGGAGACCTCTGCTGATTACCGGATCCATTGGTATGGCAATAGGGATGTTTGCCATCTCCACGCTCTCGTTCAACAACATAATAGGGATGAGCACCCTGATATTCATTATCATTTATACCGCTGCCTTCATGATGTCATGGGGACCTATTTGCTGGGTACTGATATCTGAAATATTTCCAAACAAAATAAGAGGAAAGGCGGTGGCAATTGCGGTGGCATTCCAATGGATTGCAAACTACCTGATTTCATCCACATTCCCGTTCATGGTGGGATTCAGTGCATGGATGACCTACGGTTTTTATGGATTGATGTCTCTGCTTTCCGCACTGTTTGTCTGGAAAATGGTGCCGGAAACCAAAGGAAAATCGCTGGAACAGATGGAGCATCTTTTTAAATAACTGCACCCCGGAATGTAATTCCTTCAGTGCCGGTATGACTTGGGACGTTTAAAAAGTAATAAAGCGATTATTACCAGGATGATGGAGAGTAACCCTCCGTATAAAAATGAGCGTGCAGGAAAAGTTGTTCCCAGATATCCGGCAACCGGATAGGCGATAAACCACCACAGGTGTGAGAAAGCAAAGTGCGAACCATACACATTCGCCTGATCCCTGGCTGCAATATTTTCTCCAATCAACGTTTCCGACGGTAAATCGGCAAGTGTCTGGCCGATACCCGCAAGTACCCATAGTACAAGTAAGCCATTGAATGATACGAAATTTGCAAAAAGTACAGAAAGTCCAACAAGCAATGCTCCACTGACAAGTGAAAAACTACGGGTTTTGGATTTGTCCAGGCTGCCAAGCAGAAAAGCGGTAGTCGCGCCGCCCACGCCAAACAATGCCATAACCAGTCCATAATGACTGTCTTTCAATTGCATTGTGGTCTTTATGAGTGCCACCGTATTTACCAAAACGAGTGCACCTGCGATGGCAGCCACAAATTCCATACTCAACGCAAAACGTAGAATGCTGTTTCCGAAAAGCAGTTGAATCCCTTTTGCCACGTTGTTCCAACCTGATTTGAAATTAATTTTGTTTGTGATAATTCCGGTTTGGAGTGATGCGGATGGGATGGAAATGATCACGGTAATTCCAAGGAACAACATGACCGCACTGACAAAGAAAAGTTGCTTTACTCCCAGCCAAAGGGCAAAAATACCGGCCAGTGCCGGTCCAAAGACACTTAACAGCTGAAATACCGCCATCGACAATCCATTGGCTTCGCGGTATTCACTTCTGTCGACTATCTGCGGAATGATCGCCCTGTATGTGGGAGTGTAAAATGCGGCACCCATGTTCAGTAGAAATATCAGTACAAGCAATTGCCATTCGGCGGTCACAAAAGGCAACAATACAACAATTGCCATTCTGAAACCTTGTGTGATCCACAAAATATTTTTCCGTGCAAAACTTTCGGAAACTGCACCGGAAAACGGCGAAAACAGGATATATGCCAACACCCGCATTGTAAGTGCCGAGGCCAAAATAGCGGATGCACGCCTGGGATTTAATTCATACGAAATCAAAGCAAGCCCCAACCAAGTGAAAGCGTCGCCCACAAGACTGGCAAGCTGTGATATGAAAAGTTTGGCAAAAGTCCTGTTCTTGAATATCCTGAAAGGATCGACGATCAACTTCGTCATCATCTGTTTCATCGTTTTTTCCTTCTATTTTTATATTTCAGCGATCAGCGAAGTCATTTAAACAGGATTAGCCTGTGGTGATAAACAAAAATAAATATTTTTTTCGAAACGGCAATAGATTGCCTGTTCTCCAGTCACCTGATGCCCGCATTCTCCGATGCTTCACTCATATCATTCTGTTATCCCCCTGACACCACTCTATCATCACCCTGTCACCATATAAGGGATACCGGACCAAAATAAGCCCCGAATACGATATTATTGAATTTTACGTTAAATTATTCGCATAATTTAAATCTTATAGATATATTTGCTTAAGAAATTTGGAATTATTTTATTATTAACCCATAAAATGGATTGCCTATGATATAAAAGCCCATAAAAAACAAATCATTTTTTTAAATATTCCACAATATTAATTTAATAATTGCAAATGTATGATTAAAAACGATTTAAGGGATAACCACTTTACCCAAAAAAACATCTATAAACATTTTTTGTTGATTATGCGAACGGCATTGTTACTTTTATTTATCAATGTTCTATGCTCTGTAGCCAATAACTCGGATAATTTATCCGGAGAAATCTCTTCTCTTACTATTCAGCAGCAGAAAAAACAAATCAGAGGTAATGTTACTGATGAAAATGGAGATGCAATTATTGGTGCAAATATTATAGAACGTGGTACAACAAATGGCACCATTACTGATATTGACGGTAACTTCACACTGAGCGTTGCTGAGAACGCAATGATACATATATCTTATATAGGTTATCTGGAACAGGATATTAATACTGCGGGAAAAACCAGCTTTAACATCAAATTAAGGGAAGACACACAGACTTTGCAGGAACTGGTTGTAGTAGGCTACGGTGTACAACAAAAGCAGACGCTGACAGGTGCTGTGTCTGCAATTTCAGCCAGTGACATCATTACGACGAAAAACGAAAACGTGCAGAATATGATCACCGGTAAAATTCCCGGTGTGCGGGTGATGCAAAGAACTGCGGAGCCCGGTGCGTTCAACAATAACTTCGACATACGCGGTATGGGCGCCCCGTTGATTATTATTGACGGTATCCCCAGATCAAATGCCGACTTTCAGAGACTCGACGGAAATGACATTGAGTCCATTTCTGTACTAAAGGACGCTTCTGCAGCCATTTATGGCGTACGCGCTGCTAACGGTGTTGTTTTGGTAACAACCAAGGCGGGCAGGGTGCAGAGTAACGAACTTACTTATAATGGTACTTATACATGGCAGATTCCTTCGGGACTCCCGGCTACCATTGATGCCATCGGTTACATGACATTGCGCAACGAGCTGGCGATGCATAGTCTGAACGAGTCTCAGCCTTTATTCCATGAGGAGGATTTTGAGGCATACAGAAGCGGCGAGAAAAAATCTACCGACTGGTATTCTCATGTTTTCGGCCCTCATGCAATACAAACGATGCATAATTTAAGTGCGACCGGTGGTAACGACCGCATCAGATACTATGCATCTCTTGGTTATCAGTATCAGAATGGTTTTTTCAAGTCCAATGATCTGAACTACCAGAAGTACAACATCAGATCTAATATTACTGCTAAGATTGCCGAAAACCTTACCTTGGACACCAATCTTAGTTTTATTATGGATGAACAAAACCGCCCCTATCAGGATTCATGGTGGATTATTCGCGGTTTCTGGCGTCAGGGGCCCCATATTCCGGTGTATGCCAATAATGATCCAACCAAATTGTATCATGGAGAAATTGAAGGGGATAACCCTGTTTCATTTATGGATAAGGATGTGGTGGGCTTTAGAAAATACAATACCAAATGGATGCAACCCTCTATAAGCCTTACTTATGATATTCCCGGTGTGGAAGGCCTGACTGCAAAAACTTTGCTTAGCTATGATTACTCTATTTTAGATGGTACAGTCTATCAAAAACAATATAATCAGTACAGATACGACGAAACTACTGAAAAATACCAGACATTTTCAAGACAGCGTAATAATCTTAGTCGTGCAAATGACATGAAAAGTCAGTTGCTCACGCAAACTTCATTGAATTATGAGAAAACGTTTGCTGAGTTTCATAAGACAAAGGCGTTGCTGGTTTGGGAAACACAACGCAGAGAAGGGGACAACTTTGAAGGCTCGAGAGACCTGATATTCCAGATGCCTTATCTCTTTGCCGGTTCTTCTTTAAACCAGATTGGCCAGATGTCAACCTCAGACAGCAGATTATATGAATATACCAACCTGGCGCTGGCGGGTAGGTTAAATTACGATTTTGCCGGAAAATATCTGTTCGAATTTCTGTTCAGATACGACGGATCATCAAGATTTTCTGAAAATCAACGTTGGGGATTCTTTCCTGGTGTTTCTGCAGGTTGGGTAATTTCCGAAGAGAATTTCTTCAAAAACTCTATCTTGTCGGATGTCAATCAGTTGAAATTCCGTATTTCGTATGGTGAGGCTGGAGATGACAGTGCGCTTGCTTATCAGTACCTGTCCGGCTACACATACTCTTCCGGTGGTGACAGAAGAAATTTCACCCAGGGATATGTATTAAATGATTCATTCTTTGGTAGTGCTGTAAACAAGGGGATTCCAAATCCTAATTTAACGTGGTTTACTTCCAAAACATTTGACGTGGGTGTGGACTTTACGGCATGGAACGGATTGCTGGGCATTTCGGCAGACTATTTCTCAAGAAGACGTGAAGGGCTGCTGGCAAGAAAAACCGGTGGAATACCTACTGTGGTGGGTGCTGCCCTGCCTGAAGAAAATCTCAATAGTGACCAGACCTACGGTATGGATATGGAAATTTCACACAGAAACAGTGTGAACGAATTTAATTATGGACTGAAAGGCCTGTTCTCTATTACGAGGGTGAAACGTTTGTATGTGGAGTCGGCTCCTTATGGCAGTTCATGGGACAACTGGAAAAACAACCAGAACAACAGAATACAGGGAATGCACACGGGATACAATGTGATCGGACAGTTTGAATCGTGGGAACAAATATGGAACAATCCTACCTATATTGGAAGAGGAACAATTATTGGCGACTTCATCTATGAAGACTGGAACGGTGATGGTGAAATCAATGGTAATGACGAATATCCTATCAGATACAACCAGGTTCCCTGGGTGAACTTCAGTTTAATGGGAGACGCAAGTTATAAGGGATTCGACCTTAACTTCCTGTTCCAGGGTTCCGCACTGGGTTCTGTTGAGTATGGCGAGCAACTTCGCCAGCCTCTCTGGGGTAACTCAAACTCAAGTGCCATGGAGCAGTTCATGGATAGATGGCATCCTGAAGACCCGACCGCTGATCCTTACGATCCGGCAATAAAATGGATCCCCGGCCACTTTGCCTACACTGGAAGTCTTCCTCAAAACAGGTCTTCTTTTAATGTGGAGAACGGAGCTTACCTTCGTTTAAAATCACTGGAACTGGGTTATTCTGTTCCGAAAAGCATGGTGTCAAGAATAGGCGTATCTAACCTGAGAATTTACGCCAACGGATACAACATATTCACTATCACCAAGGTACAGTTTATAGACCCGGAACATCCGGCTGACACCTATGGGTATCTGTATCCTCTGAATAAGACTTTCTCTCTCGGTTTAAATGTTACATTTTAATAAAGATACATCATGAAATTAAAAAGATATATATACACTCTGTTTTTAATAGGTGGTTTGATTATTTCGTCTTGTTCAGATTATTTGGATGTACCGCCGAAAAATGTGATTACAAACGACGATGTTTTTGCAAATTCTGCGTCTATGACGGTCTATCTGTCAAGAATGTACAGTCAGATGCCCTATGAGGATTTTAAATATTCACCTGCACGACAGTTCTTCGACGACTGGCTGGTTACTCCGGGAACAAATGAAGGTTCTTCTCTTGGAAGAGATGCCGGAGAGGCAATGGTTTCCGAAGGCTGGGCACGTAACGGCGCTTATTGGACAAGAGCTTTTGAGTTGCTTAGAGATGCAAACAGGCTGATTGAAAGTTTACCCAACTATAGTGGCAACTTTGAAGTGGCCGAGTATAACTATTTGATGGGCGAAGGCTATTATACCAGGGCAATTGTATATTATGCACTGGCCAAGCGCTATGGCGGCATGCCTTTGGTTACAAAAATGTTAAATTATCCCGAACAGCCTATTTCGGAATTGGAAGTACCTCGTTCCACAGAGGAGGAAACATGGAATCAGGTATTGGCAGACTTTGACAAGGCAATTCAACTGTTGCCGCCGACCAGCTCGAGAAAAGGTGGTGCCAATAAATTTATTGCGTTGAGTTTCAAATCTGAGGCAATGTTATATGCCGGTTCGATTGCCAAGTATAACAAAATTACAGGTTTTGGGGATAAAACCGGTGTAAGGGTCATTGGATTTGATCCGAATACGGCTGCAGCTGCTTCAAATAAATATTTTACCGAAGCCTACAACGCTGCCAGGGAGGTAATCAATTCAGGAAAATACAGCCTTTATCTGAACAAATGGAGCGCCAACGACAAAAACGCTCAGTACCAGAATATGGTAGACATGTTTTTCGATGCGGGCAGTAAAGAAAACATTCTAATTAAACAATACTCTTTCCCCGACTTAACTCACGGCTTTGATTCATACAACATCCCACGCCAGCTGATGGGAGGAAATGGCTATTCTGCAGGGAACTGTCCCACACTCGATTTTGTTGAACTATTTGATGGCATTAATAAAAATGCAGATGGGACAATCAAAGTATTTGATGAAAATGGGAAGTACATTTTATTTGATAATATCACAGATATTTTTGCGAATGCAGAACCGCGCTTAAAGGCCAACGTAATGTTGCCGGGCTCTGAATTCAAAGGTGAAACCATTGATATAAGAAGAGGTATTTACACGGGTAGCGTAGCCGGCGGAATTAATCCGCTGAGGGTTGTAAACGGAGGAGCACCCGATTATTCTATCTCCGGCCCATCGAACTACAATCAGGTAGATGCATACACAGCCAAAGGCAATTATAGCACGAAACAACTGTTTTTGTCGAGAGACGGCTCCAACCACGAAGTGGTAAAACTGCCCAACGGCTCAGATTTAAATGCTGCCGGCAGGAGCGGACCATTTACGGCCGACAGGACAGGTGCTTTTACCGGTTTTGTTATCCGCAAATGGCAGAACCCGAATATGCCTCAGGCTTTGGTATTGGAGGCACGTTCTGAACAGCATTTTATCCTGATGCGCTACGCGGAAGTGCTGCTGAATGCTGCAGAGGCTGCCACGGAGCTAATGATTGCTGGTAAGGCATTGCCTGATGGTGCCAATGCAACAGACCTTGTCAAGGATTATATCGGCCAGATCCGTTTACGCGCAGGAGCCAACGCGATTACGGCAAATGAGGTAACCAGCAGCCAGGATATTCTTAAAATGGTTCGCAAGGAACGTAGAAAAGAATTGGGATTTGAGAATAAAATATTGTGGGATATCAGACGCTGGAGAACCCAGCACTCAGACCCTCTGAATGGTTCAACTCAGGCGGATGGGGCTTGGTATAGAGGTTTATATCCATTCTATTCCACTGTGGCGGATGCGTACTTCTTTGATGCTGGTTTTGAAGAAGCCAGAAAACGTTTCCGCATTGGAGAACAGGAGTATTATTTCATGATTCCCAGTGGAGAGGTTGCCAAGAGTCCTGTGATTGATCAACAACCTGGTCGTTAATGCTTATAATTTTAAAAGAATGGTTATGAAAAAAATAAGTTACATACTATTAATTGGCTTCATTGCTTTTGTCAGTTCTTGTGAAATAGATAATTATGACTGGCCCGAAGAAACGCTGAAAGGGAGAGTTATCGATGTGGCTACAGGAGATCCGGTACTTACCGACCAGGGGAGTGAGGGAACCCGCATACGCCTGAGGGAGTTAAGCTGGGATAAAACTCCCTCTCCCACCCCATTTGACTTCTGGTGCATGAAAGAGGGTGTTTTTCAAAACACAAAAGTCTTCAAGGGACACTATAATGTACGCATTGACGGTGCTTTTATCCCCCTGCTAAGGATAAACAACAGTGGGGATACCATTGCCGACGAGACAAAGTATATTGACATCAAGGGCGTAACTGAAGTTGAATTCAAGGTACAGCCGTTTCTGAAATTGAAATGGGTGGGCACACCCACTGTGAATCAAGGCAAGATAACTGCCACATTCATTGTAGAAAGAGCCGTCAGCCGTGAAGATTTCAGAGCCAAGATCGAACCAATGGGTAATTATAATGAAAACTTCCTGAATGTGACCGATGTGCGCCTGTTTGTCAGTCAGATGCCCTATGTGGGTTATCGCGAATGGGATAACAGATATTCAGTGGAGAAAGGTTATAGCGGCACCAGTTTTGAAGCTGAGCTTGGTAAACCGGTCACAATTACCACCAATGGTGTGATTCCTGCAGGCAGAACAGTATTTATCAGGGCTGCGGCAAGAATTAACTATGCTACCGAAGGAATAAAGCGTCATAATTACAATGAGACATTAAGAGTTGAAATCCCGAGGTAATACTCTTTCAAACACTCCAGGGCTATTCCCAAAAATTGGGAATGGCCCTGGTTAATTGTGCTTGTATAATATGAAGAACTATGCAAATACGATATAGATATTTTACATTGCTGCTTCTATCCCTGTTTATTTTTGGAACATTTTGCGAATCGAGTGAAAAAAGTTCGAAGGTGATACCTTCAATTAATGAGAACATCTTTGGTTTTTACTACAACTGGTACGGTAACACCGAATATGACGGTAAAGAGATACACTGGGCACATCAGGTGATTCCTCAGAATAAAAATGAAAGTGCCACTGAGTTTATTCCCGGCAAAGAAAACCTGTCCTCTAACTTCTACCCCGAACTGAAAAATTATAGCAGCAACGATCCCGCTATCGTTGCCAAACATATGAAAATGTATGCCAGGGCGGGTATAGGCGTGGTAGCCGTAACCTGGTGGGGAGATCACTATCAGGGGTCAGGATCTTTAAATACCCTGTTCGATGAAGCCCACAAAAATGGCTTGAAAGTTTGCTTTCATATTGAACCCTACAACGGCCGCTCTCCCCAGTCAGTGAGAAATAACATCAGTAACTTTTTGGATAAATTTGGCCAACATCCCGCATTTTACCGAATTGACGGGAAACCCTTATTCTTTTTATACGATTCCTACCTTATCCCTGCGGCAGAATGGGCCGAACTTTTGAAGCCTGACGGTGTAATAACAATCCGGAACACCAATTTAGATTCTAAAATAATAGGGTTGTGGGTTGGTAAAGGAGAAGAGGATTATTTTCTGCAATCAGGGATGGATGGCTTTTATACATACTTCGCATCAACAGGCTTTACGTATGGTTCAACCCCTTCCAACTGGAACTATTTACAACAATGGGCATCAAGTCATAATCTGATATTTATTCCCAGTGTAGGTCCGGGCTATATAGATACTCGTGTGCGCCCATGGAATGATGCGAATACCAGAGACCGTGAAAATGGAAAATATTATGATAGAATGTTTGATGCAGCATTACAGAGCAATGCAAAGTTTATTGCCATAACATCCTTTAATGAATGGCATGAGGGAACTCAGATTGAACCTGCGGTACCATTTGATATCCCTGAATTTGACTACCTCGATTATAATCCACTTGGTCCCGACTTTTACCTTGAACGTACTGCATATTGGGCGAACAGGTTTGGCAAGCAGCGGAAGCTATGAAACCAAAATAATATCTTTTTATATGAGGACAAATAATTTAAAAATAAATAGATCGATCTGGCATATGATGTTATGTGTGGCAATAATTTGGGTTCACAGCTCAGTTGTAGCCCAAACTCCCGCAGATGATGTGTATATGTATATCGGTACTATAAATCAAAAGACGAGGGGTACAACTCCCGTAATTAAGGTCCCCGGCGGGTCGATGTCATTATTCCCTGCATTCACACAGATGACCGACTGGTATTTTGCAGACAGGATTTTGGGGTTTCCTTTGGGTATGGGAAGTGTAATGGCAAGTAGTGGCGTGATGAAGGTTGGCGACTGGGATAGAGGGTCCCGTTTTGATCACGATCTGGAGCGTGTTGCACCCTACTACTATCAGGTATTGCTTGAAGATCCGGATATCAATACCGAATTTACCGTCACAAAAAATACAATTATTTTCAGATTCACACTTCCTGAAAGTCAGACATCCAACCTGATGTTTCGCTTGAATGGGAACATGAATCTGGTTGTCAAAGATCATTCCGTGATTGAAGGAAAATCATTACCCAACAGGGTAAGCGAGGAAAGTGGAAGTAACAGAATGATGAATCGTAATTCTTTTTTTTATGCAGTATCAAGTGAGCCATTCGCTTCGAGCGGAACCTGGAGCAACGATACCCTCTATGCCGGATCACAGACACAATCGGGTAATAATATTGGTTGCTATGTTGTTTATCCCGGAGCCGGCACATCACGGGTTGTGGAGTTGAAAGTGGCTGTTTCACGCCAGAGTATGGAAGAGGCTCGTATGTTTATGGATAAGGAGATCGGCACAAACAGCTTTGAACAGCTGAAGAATAATGCTAAACAGTTGTGGAATGAGGAGTTGGGACTGATTCAAGTCAAAGGTGGAACAGAAAAACAACGCCGGCTGTTTTATACCACCCTGCATCGTACCCGCTCTCTCAGGATGGGAAATGTATGGGACACCTATCGTGGAGCTTATCCGCTGTTGTCACTGATTAAGCCGGAAGAGACAAACCTTGCTATTCAGAACTGGCTCAACAGGTATGACGAGACCGGCTGGCTGCAAAGCTCGGGTGCAATGATCGGGCATCATTCCACCGCTGTGATTGTGGATGCTTATTTCAGGGGAGTGCGCGACTTTGATATCGAGAAGGCGTATGAAGCCATGAAGAAAAATCATAACGAAGCAACAATGATTCCCTGGAAGGATGAAATGTATATCACTGAGCTGGAACAATGCTATTTTGACAAAGGTTTTTTTCCTGCGCTGCCTGTCAGGGAAGATTTTGACACTGTACGTCAAAAGTTTATCAATCATCAGTGGCTGCCCGATATAAAACCCTATGACAAATACAACAGATTGCCATATCAGTCACAATGGCTGCCCGAGCCTGGCGTGGAAGAGTGGGTACCTGAAGTGGATGGCTGGCACAGAAGACAATCTGTATCAGTCACGCTTGAGCATGCGTATGACGACTGGTGCCTTGCCCAGATGGCAAAAGAGTTGGGAAAAAAGGATGATTACGACCTGTTTATGAAACGGGCGCACAACTATCAGAATTTATATAAACCTGAAATTGGATTAATGGCGCCCAAATCTGCCGACGGGAAATGGATTGAGCCATTTGACCCTATGTATTCTGGTGGTTTTGCAGGCGAAGGATATTTTGCTGAAGGCAACTCATGGAAATATACATGGCATGTGCAACATGATGTGCAGGGGCTTATTAATCTGATGGGTGGGGAAGAAAAGTTTCTCGACAAATTGAACCAGCTGTTTGTGACAGGCCACCGCAACGATAAACTTCAGTTTCTTGCCCAGTTCCCCGATATGACAGGCCTGATGGGTATGTACACACATGGAAATGAGCCGGCATGGCATATCCCTTATCTTTTTAATTACGCCGGCCAGCCATGGATGACACAAAAAAAGGTGCGGCAGATGCTGGATATATGGTATGACACAACTCCTTTCGGACTAAGCGGGGATGAAGATGGAGGCGCAATGTCGAGTTGGTATGTCCTGAACGCGATGGGTATCTATCCACAGTGTCCCGGAAGGCCAATTTTTGATATTGGCAGTCCAATTTTCGAGGAAGTCATCATCAATGTAGGTGAAGGTAAGAAGTTTATAATTGAGGCAGAAAATGTGTCTCAACAAAACAAATATATTCAATCGGCTGAGTTAAACGGAAAACCGCACGACAAGACGTGGATTGAACATTCGGATATAGTAAAGGGAGGTAAGCTGGTGTTTATAATGGGGCCAAGGCCCAACAAAAGCTGGGGCAGCTCACGTGATTCGAGAGCTCCTTCCATGTCGGAACCATTAAAATAAAAAATAAACTTATGAGAACTACAATATTGTTTATATCAACCATACTTATCGCTTTGAGTATGGTATCCTGCCAGAATCAAGGTCACAATCAGCTTGACAGGAATGTCAGTAAAGAAAAAACAGCGTTTCAGACGTCGGGGCAGTGGAAACCGGTCACAGACGTAAGGGCGGATGTGGCAATCGTGTATGGCGCCGGCGACAGGCCTGCAAGGGATGGACGTCCTGCAATGACTTTCGAGGAGCGGGTGCAGACATGGCGCGACCGCGGTTACACTACTCATTTCATGACCGGTATCGCATGGGGCAATTATCAGGATTACTTCACAGGAGAATGGGACGGGAAGTGGCATCTCGACGAAGGACAAAAAACCGTGAAAGGAGATACGATATGGCACGGCAGAATGGTACCCTATATTGTACCTTCGTTGAATTTTATCGAATACATCAAGCAGAAGCATGTGAAGAAGGTCATTGATGCCGGTATTGATGCAATTCATATGGAAGAGCCCGAGTTTTGGATGCGTGCCGGATACAGTGATGCATTCAAACGTGAATGGGAAGAATATTACGGCTTTCCGTGGCGTCCGCAGCATGAGTCGCCCGAAAACACCTACCTTTCAAACAAGCTGAAATATCATCTCTACTACCGTGCCCTGGATGAAGTATTTACTTTTGCCAAAGAATATGGAAAGAGCAAAGGAATGAATGTACGCTGTTATGTGCCTACCCACTCGCTGGTAAACTACTCATCGTGGCAGATAGTAAGCCCTGAAGCCAGCCTGGCCTCATTACCCGCCATGGATGGCTATATCGCCCAGGTGTGGACCGGTACTTCACGTGAACCGACCTATTTTGACGGACTAAAGAAGGAACGTGTATTTGAAAATGCATTCCTGGAATATGGGTCAATGGAGTCAATGACACGCCCTACAGGACGCAAGATGTTTTTTCTCACGGATCCCATTGAGGACTTGCCCCGGGACTGGGTGGATTACAAGAAAAATTATCAGGCTACCTTTTCTGCGCAGCTGCTTTATCCCATGATTGCAGATTATGAAGTGATGCCCTGGCCCGATCGCATTTATGAGGGTTTGTATAAAACATGTGATACATGTACTACGAAGGCGCGCATTCCGCGTTTTTACTCCACGCAGATGCAGGTGATGATCAATTCACTCAACGACATGCCCCGCTCTGAAAATAAAGTAAGCGGCTCTCATGGCATCGGCGTGCTGATGTCGAACTCACTCATGTTTCAGCGTTTTCCCACACACGACGGGTATGATGATCCGCAGTTTTCTAACTTCTATGGCCAGACACTGCCCTTGTTGAAAAGGGGAATACCCGTGAGTACCGTACACATAGAGAATGTGGGGTACCCTGATACATGGAAAGACCTGAAGGTGCTGGTGATGTCATACGCCAACATGAAACCAATGAAGGCTGAGTATCATCAGTTTATAGCCGACTGGGTGAAAGATGGAGGTGTGCTGGTCTATTGTGGCAAGGACATTGATCCTTATCAGACAGTGATGGAATGGTGGAACAGCGACGGAAACAGCTACAAAGCACCATCACAACACCTTTTTGAGTTAATGAAACTGGGAACTGACACGCCGGGTACGGGCGAGTATGCCTGCGGCAAGGGAAAAGTATATGTGATACGTGAAGAACCCAAGGAATTTGTACTGAATGCGAACTATGATTCAAACTATTTTGAAACAATAAAAAAAGCATTTGAAACTACACCCAACGGGGGTCAACTTGAAACAAAAAACAGCTTGTATCTGGAACGCGGGCCCTATATGATTGCCGCTGTAATGGATGAGAGTATTTCAAACGACCCCATGACTTTGAAGGGTGTGTTTATCGATCTATTTGACCCTGCCCTGCCGGTACTGACTGAAAAATCGGTCATTCCCGGTGAACAAGCATTCCTGTACAATGTGGAGTTTATAAAGGGCAAAAGTAAACCTGCCGTACTATGCGGTGCTTCAAGGATATATGATGAAGTTTCTAAAAGAGGGTTTTACTCGTTTGTTGCCAAAAGTCCGCTCGAAACAAATAATGTAAGTCGTGTTTTACTTCCTAAAAAACCTTCCGGGGTGGTGGTAAAGAACCCCGCTGGCGAAGTGATCACG